>UOFI01000010.1_pt1 | contig 61553 bp, 54 predicted proteins | sample 1988361 | NCBI WGS metagenome assembly UOFI01 (sample SAMEA4712194, study PRJEB27164) | hydrothermal vent metagenome | biome: marine basaltic hydrothermal vent biome; feature: marine hydrothermal vent; material: mineral | place: Pacific Ocean | collected 2011-06-14/2011-07-23 | depth 1689 m
AACTTTTTCCCAGATTAATAACAAAGCATCAGGTAGGGTTCCCCTGTATTTTTCAAAGCTGGATTCTGGAACAGGTTGTGAGTGGCTAATTGATCCCACTTCTTCTTCCATAATTTCTAATACTTCTGGAATATCTTTTTTATAATCTCTCATCGTAAATTATTTCCCCGGCATACTTCCAGTTTCAGGTTCATTTTACCATTCCCCTGTTTATTCGCTACCGCTTTATTTACTTCATCATCTATCCCGGCTAGACGCCCTCCCTGGTTCCAGCTACCACCAATAGATTCATTTATATCCTTGCGACCCATATGCTTAGGGTTGGGTTGATTGTAACCACCAGACACCATGTCAGGCTCGTGTAATGCAACCAGTTTTTTCATGATTTCACTTGTCTGCTTTTTGGCCAATTCTCGTGCCTCTAGTCGAGATGTTTCTGGGTTATTTTTTAAAATAGAGTGTCCGATATTTTCATTAATATCTTTTTTAAATTTCTTCCGCATCCCTCCCTGCATCCCATCCGCCAAAGGATTCCTCCCCTCAGCAGCATAAGCTTCCCGTGCAGCCTTAAAGTCATTGACTGACATACTGTTAATCGTTTCTTGCTGCCTGCGGAGCTGCTTGTTGTATTCATCCAGATATTCACGCTTCGCGTCCGGCGACATGCCTTTAAATTTAGCTTTATCATAGGGGTGAAAGCAGGGCACTTTATGCTGTGCTAATGGCGCTGGTTTTGAAGAGGCTTTCTTTTCTTTTTCCTTAAGCTTATCTTCTTTTGGTTTATCTGTTTTCTCGGCAATTTTATTATTATGCGGCCTGCTCTGCTTTTTGTGTAGTTTTACTTTTTTTATAAGCGCAATAATTTCCTGTAGTTTTTTTGCGGCTTTTATAAACATCGGGGCTTTAGATGCTGCACCCGCCGCAGCCCCTGCGCCACCGGTAACCAGTGCAAATAAAAGGCTTAATGCCAGGCCGGATGCAGCGCCTGCCTGTTCAACTGCGGGCATGGCTTTAAAGTACTGTTCAGGGAAGTCGGTGAGCAGGGTTTTGATTTCACCATCGGTGTAGAGCAGTTGCAGGGTGGTGTAGGTTTCCTGCATTGTACCCAGTGTTTCTTCACCGTAGGCCACCAGGTCTTCCAGTTCCTGTTTGGCGGTCTCTATATCGCCACTGATCACAATATTGAATGTTTTTAATTTGAGTTCATCTATATCCGATATGAGTTCAATGCCGGTCTCGGCGATCATTTTTGCCGTTACGACTATATCCGCCGCTGAATCATATAAGCCCACCATAAACGCCCCGGTGAGTACCATGCCCTGTTCCAGTACATTGAGTTTGTTTAATTCGGCATCGAGTCGTTTGCCACGGCTCTGCACCTCGCTGACAATACTATCCAGATAGCTTTTAAGCTCTGTTCGGGCCGCGTCTAATTGTTGTTTTGCTTGCGGGTCACCGAATTCTACTTCAACCTGACCGGCGGGAATGTCTTTGATATACACGTAGCCGCTTTCATCTAACATACCCTGTTTTTGGCTGCCATCACTGAAGGTCGCCACATAGGGCACACCTTCGGGTATGCCACTGCGGTCGTCGTACAGGTATTCCAGTTCGGTAAAGTATTTAGGGGTGTCCGGTGCCAGGCTCGCTGGCTTATCTCTTGCTTGTAAGGGCAGGTCGATTTCACCGGGTGTGGGCGGTGTGGGGGCGTCTCTTGTCTGGTAGGCCAGCAGGCCACCTGCGATAAGCGACTGGGCGACAATCGCCTGATATTCACCCACCGGTGTTTTGTGCGGATTTGCGCCTTCGGGCAGCAGCCCGTGGTCATTGAGCAAATAGTGCCATTGTTCCGCTTTTGTAATATTAAGGCTGCTCAATAATTGATCAGCCTGTTGTTCATTTTGTAATGTGAGGGGCCTTAGCCCCTCGACGGGATAAGGAATCGGGCCTTTAACAAAGGTGTAGAGCGCGCCATGATGATTGCGAATGGCTTTTTTAATTAAATCCGGGAATTGATAAACTCTGATATGCCGATGAATCAACTGCAGGGCAATAACACGTATTTGATATTCACGGTCGTTGTATGATCTGGCCGCATACCCTGTGTGCTTAGAGTGTGTTAAAAAATTGCGCCAGAAATCAATTGGTACCCGGAGGTTGCGCAGAAAGCTTTGAGCAGATACTGGGCAACTAAAGCGCATCAGTTCGGCTGCGGGGTGAACAGCCTCCCCAATATGACTCAAAATCTGGTAGCTTGAACCGAAGCGATCTCTGTAGAATGTAAAAGGGAATGCACGCATGGTCTATAAGATGATTTTCTGTTAACTTTTATCAATTTAAGGATGGCGATCCCGCATGCCCGTTTTATTTCATCGTTTCAGCCCGACGCACGCTAGTCGAGGGAGGCACACTTGTCAAGGTTGTGCAAAAAAAGGAAAATTTCCTATATTGATAATGCTCTGGGCCACGGCTGGACACACAGTGCCAGTGAACAACTCGCTATCGAAGGTCAGGTCATAGTGTCCGATGAAGATGGCTGGCACCTCAGCTTTGCGCTGCCCGCCCTGTATCAACGCAGCAAGCTGATTAATGAGGGCTTAAATTTAGATTATATTGGCAAAGACTGCTTTGTGCTGAAACAGGATGCGCAGGTTTTTTTGCATTGATTTACATTATGATGCGAATAACCACCTGATTCGTCTGCAGGGCAACTGGGGTAAAAGCCTTAAATTGAATCGTAATGCGCAGGGGCGTATTTCCCGTGTAGAGTTGATTAACGAGCAGGCAAACACTCAAACAACCATCGCTGAATATGATTATGATCAACACGGTGATTTAGTTGCACAACGCAATGCGGCCGGTCTGGGCGAGACCTACCAGTACAGCAACCACATTATGGGGGTGTCCGGTGGCAGGCTCGAATGATTTTTCTGTTTATTGCCGCGATTACTTTTAATGTGCCATTAAACAACAGCCTTGCCGAGGTGGATATTGAGAGTGGTTTTAGCGGCAGTGTCTGGATTGAGTATTATCGTTCATGGATCAGCTGGAATCATATACGTACTGTCGCCGCCGCAGCCTCGTTAACTACTTTTATGCTGGGAATAACCTGATACCTGGAGCCAAACAAATTAAACAGGTTAAAGTTGTTTTTATAGGGTACCTGTTTTGCGTTGGGTATTTTATCATTTAGTAGCTTAATGTAGAGCGTCATTTTGTGGTTGTGCAGGTTTTTTTCGCTGAGGGCCTCCTGAGTAAACCGGGTTGCCCGTAGCATGCTGTTAACGCCTTCTAGTACCGCATAGTTTTTATTCTCAAGCAGAACAATTTCTTTACCCAGGTGCCAGTAAATATCAATATTATTTAAATCTACCGGGTCAAACGGGGGAACCAGGGGCACCAGGTCCCGGGGTGTGACCAGGCGGATTATTTTCAGGTGCTCAAACTTGTTTGCGCCGGCCACATTGGTGACCTTGGGTTGACCAAAAGTGACAACCTGATCAATTTTAACCTTATCTGTATCCAGGTGCATGGCCAGTATCAGGGCAACAGCGCCGCCCAGGCTGTGTCCGGTGGTGCTCAAGGTGTAGCCGGGTTTTATTTTTGTCTGTATGGCTTTATAAACTTTTTCCGCGGCTAGAGAAAAACCGTTGTGAAGGCGTATGCCCGTGTGTTTGTCTAACAGGAGTTTCAGTGCAATATCAACAAATGCATTTTCAACATTTGATGTTCCGCGCACAGAGATGACCTGGTTTTTGTCAATATCATTGGTGGCCAGAAAATAGCTGATTTCAATATCGGCTATATTGCCATAATGACTGAGACGGTAGTTTGTGCTTTTAAGTTGCTTTTGAATTTCTTCTGGTGTGTTATAGGCGGCATCAGATAGCAGTGCGTATTTTTTCAGGTCAGTGAAATCAATCGGGGTGTTTTTTATTTCGCCAACGGCGAATGTCAGTTTGGCAAAAAACATAAAAAACAGCAGTGTTGAAAGCCGAGAGAAATATTTTTTTAAAAAAATCGGATTATACATAAATATTCATTTCCCTTGTTTTAATAATGAGTTACTGGTGCGTTTGCTGGAATGGATATCCATTTATATGCCACAGGTATATGGCCTGAATTAAAGTGGCCGGCAGCCGCTATTTTGATATCACATAAACATCGTATCGGGTAGCTTTGCTCTCATAGCTCAGTGTTGCTTTGTATTCTGATAATAGCGCAACCGCTGTTTTAGGGCGCTTAACCACTACACGTTTTTGAGCTTTGCCTAAAGCGGCCTTTAATACATCAGATGTATCCAGGTCATGGCCGAGTAATTTCTGTAGTATCTGCATATTTTTTTTCACTGAGGCCGACTTCTTTTTCCCCGGATACATGGGGTCCAGGTAAATGACCTCGGGTCTGTTTTTTTCATCAATGGCAAGAATGTATTGCAGGGCATCTGTATTGTATAGAGTAAACCCTCGGTGAATAGTTTCAGAAAACTCAATATTCAGCTTGCCACGGCTAATACCGTCCTGCACCAGCGCGGCAATAACCGGAGAGCGTTCCAGCAGGGTGACTTTGCAGCCAAGGCAGGCAAATACATAGCTGTCTTTCGCCAGACCGGCGGTGGCGTCGAGTATGTCGGGGGCGGGCTTTCCCTGTTTAATGCCTATGGCTTTGGCTATTGTCTGGCCCCTGCCGCCACCGTACTTTTTCCGGTGCCCCAGGCTGCCACCGGTAAAATCTACGTTTAAGGACATTTTTTCCTTCAGGTCAATAATCTCCAGGCCGGTTTCTGTGTAGTTTAGCGTCAGCTCTGAATGCGCTTTATGCAGCGGCTGGCAGGCCAGTTCGTGGGTCTGCGCAAAAGCTTCGGCCGCTGATTTCATTGACGGATGATTAAAACTGACAGACAGCAGGCGGGTTTCAGGTGTTTTCATCTGCCAAGTGTAATAAAATTCCGCCACTATCAGCAACTTCTATTATCCATTATGAGCGAAAAAACATTTATACCCGGTAAAGACCGTGATCTTGAGTCATCTATAGAGACGATGCAGAATAAACTGATTGCTCTGGGATTTGATATTGAAGAGGCCTCCTGGCTGAATCCGGTGCCCAATGTATATTCGGTGCATATTCGGGATAAAGACTGTGGCCTGATGTTTACCAATGGCAAGGGTGCCAGTGCCAAGGCCTGTCTGGCCAGTGCGCTGGGGGAGTATTTCGAGCGGCTGAGTTGCAATTATTTTTTTGCAGACTTTTATCTGGGGGAGGGCTTCGCAAAAGGCGAGTTTGTACATTATCCGGATGAGAAATGGTTTGCTGTTGAGGGTGATAATATCCCACAAGGCTTAATGGATCAGTCATTATGGGATTTCTATGACCCGGACCGGGTGTTAAAGCCGCAAAATCTGTTTGATACAAACTCCGGCGCAGGGGAACGGGGTATCTGTGCGCTGCCTTATCAGCGTCAGCGTGATGGGCAGGCGGTATACCTGCCCGTGAATATTATCGGTAATTTATATGTGAGCAACGGCATGTCTGCGGGTAACACTCAGAATGAAGCGCGGGTACAGAGCCTGTCTGAAATATTTGAACGCTATGTAAAAAACAAAATCATTGCAGAAGGCATTTGCCTGCCGGAATTTCCACAGGCCGTTATCGATCGTTTCCCCGGCATTAAACAGTCGGTAGAGGAGCTGCAGGCCCACGGTTATCATCTGCGCATTGCGGATGCCTCATTGGGTGGAAAATACCCTGTCATTAGTGTGACTCTGATAAATCCGAAAGATGGGGCCGTATTTGCTTCATTTGGTGCGCACCCCTGTTTTGAGGTCGCGTTTGAGCGCACAGTGACCGAATTGCTGCAGGGGAGAAGCCTGGATCAGCTGGATGGCTTTCAACCCCCTTCATTTGACCTGGATGAGGTGGCGGACCACCATAATCTGGAAATACACTTTATAGATTCCAGTGGTTTAATCTCATATGATTTCTTTAAAAAGACAGCTGATTTTGAATTTTCAGACTGGAACCATGACAGTAATACAGAAAATGAATTTGATTATTGCTGTAAAATTATTCATGAAATGGGCTTTGATATTTATATTTCAGACTATAACCACCTGGATGTTTATGCCTGTCGAATTATTGTACCGGGCATGTCGGATATCTACCCGGTGGATGATCTGGAGTGGAGCAACAATAATGAAGGTGGGCTATTTCGAAAAGACATATTATCATTAAAAAACCTGAATCAAGCTCAGTGGCAGAATATTTTTCAACGCCTGGATGACGGTGGTTATAACGATGTGCAGCGAGTGGCCGAGTTTATTGGTGTCGCGCCGAACCCCGGTACCGTATGGGCCAGTTTGCGCATTGGTGAATTAAAAGCCATGCTCTGTCTGGCAATTGAAGACTATGAGCAGGCGATTGAATGGAATGACTGGTGTTTAAATATGGATCAGTTAAGTGATGAGCGAATGCGATTTTACCGAAGTTTGCAGGCGTTGCTGGAAATTAAACGGGATGAAACACGTCAGTATGCCGATTATGAAAACAGTTTAAAGCTAATGTATGGCGATGAAAATATCGATGTGGGTATAAAGCTGCTTGAGGGGCAGGAGAGGTTTTATGGTTTGCACAGCCCCGGCCTGAGTCTGGATGGTTTTGATCTGCATAAAAAGCTACTACAGGGCTATGCAAAATTACACCGGGCGAAAACTGAAAACTGGGTGTGAAAAGTGTACGTGTTTTTAAATTCAGGCCTGCAGGTACCGGTCTGAATTTGTAATACAGAAATCTATATACACCCGGGCAATGTGTGATAGCTGATGCCGGCTCTGATAAAGCAGGTTTACGCTGTATTGGGGAAACGTGTATTCAGGTAATATGTGCAGCAGGCGTTTATCTGTTATTAAATCATTCACCAGAAAAGCCGGTTGCTCCGTTATATAAATATTTTGCAGTGCCAGATAACGCATGTGCGGGTAGTCGTTTGCTTTAACCGCAGGGGTAATTGTGACTTTCTCTTCACCCAGCACCCATTCAACGGGTGATGCTTTTTTACTCCATGCGACACAGGGAAAGTTGAGCAGGTCCTGTGGTGATCTGGGTGTGCCGAAAGTGTCAATAAATTGCGGCGTAGCCACCAGCACATGGCGGTAGTCGATCAGCTTTCTTGCAACGCCAGACAGGTAATCGATACCACCGATTCTTAGAGCCACATCAATTCCATCCTCTATCAAATCAATTTTTCGCTCCGTTGCATAAATGTCGAGCTCGATAAGCGGGTATTTTTCCTGAAAATCCTTCAGTAATGCCCACCAGGGTTCAAAATTTGGTGGCAGTGACAGGCGCAGGGTCCCTTTTAGCTCTGATTCTCTGTTTTGTAATGCAAGCAGGCCGGCATCCATTTCCTCAAGGCCACGGGATACAAAATCATACAGGGTCGTACCGGCACCGGTGAGTCGAAGGTGGCGAGTGGAGCGCTCCAGTAGCCGAACCCCCAGTGATCGCTCAAGCTCGTTTACCCGGCGGCTGACGGTTGCAACCGGCACGCCGGTAAAGCGTGAGGCGGCAGAAAAACTGCCTTTCTGTGCCACTCGCACAAACAGTTCTACGGAATTCAGATCCATTTTCATATACCCGGCTCATCTGTTCAATTGAGCTAACTATACAATGTCTTTCCAAATATGAGAAGGTTATTCTTAATTTGACCATCTAATAATTATTAATAGTATGAATTAAGCTTGTAATCACACTATTTAGAGCAATTTTTCAAAAACAGGTAAATATTATGAATCAACGAACAGTAAAAAAAGTGATCGTCTATCTGTCCAGTGCGGCAGTTCTTATGTGTTCATTAGTGATCCGTGCAGAGGCGGGGTCTCCCGAGCAGGTAATAAAGCGTTATGAGGTGGCATTAAATGCGAGTGATACCACATCAATAATGAAACTGTATGGTGAACATCCGGTTTTTATGCCACAGCACTCCCCGGCTCAGTCAGGCCGCAGTGCCGTTAAAAAGGCATATGATTCCGTATTTAAAACAATTGATCTCAATATAACGTTCACTGTTTATGAGGTTGAAGTTCATGGAAAAACAGCCTGGGCCAGAACGAGCTCTGCAGGAAAAACCATACTTCTGGCAAATGGTAAAAAAATAGACGAAGGCAATAACGAACTGTTTATTTTTAAAAAAGAAAAAGGTGAATGGAAAATACACCGTTATTTATTTTCAACCACCACCCCTCGATAACACCTCAATATAGCATTATTAATAACTTAACAGGAGATAAGCATGAAAGCCGTTATGATAAATAAACCGGGAAATGTAGAAGAACTTAAAATTCAGGATGTGGATGAGCCGCAAACACCCGAGGGATATGTAAAAATTAAAACCAGAGCCATTGGCCTTAACCGGGCAGAAATCTATTATCGTGGCGGTAACTATGGTGAAATCAACGAACCCCGTATACCCGGTATAGAAGCGGTCGGCGAAGTAGTTGAAGACAACAGTGGTCAGTTTAAAATATCTCAGAAAGTGATTACCGCGATGGGTGGACTGATGCTGGCGAGACATGGAAGTTATGCCGAGTATGTTATCGCACCGGCAAGTAATGTGCTTGCTGTTGATACTATTTTGCCGTGGGAAGAGCTCGCCGCATTGCCGCAGGCGAGCTTAACGATCTGGGGTGCACTGGATAAAAACCTGCAAATCAGGGAAGGGCAAAGCCTGCTGATTAGAGGTGGAACAACAACACTGGGTCTGGCAGCGATCAGTTATGCCAGGGCCAGAGGTCTGAAAGTTGTTGCAACGACCAGAAAAGCAGAAAACAAAGCGCTCTTAATTAAAAAAGGCGCGGATACCGTCATTATCGACAGAGGTGATATTGCCGATGAAATCCGCATGATATTTCCAGATGGAGTGGATTGCGCGCTGGATGTTGTAGGTGTAGAAACACTTAAAGACACATTAAAAACAGTTAAGCACTGGGGGCGGGTATGTGTCGTTGGGATATTAAGTGGTGCTCCCATACTGGATAATTTTAATCTTATGTCAGATTTGCCAAATACCGTCAGCTTAAGTTTCTTCGCCAGTGGTATATTGGGTTCGGAGCATCTGCCGCTGTCCGAGTCTCCCGTGCAATGGATAATTGAGCAGATGGAAAGCAGGAAAATGACATCCCAAATTTCAAAGATTTTTGAGTTTGAACAGATACAGGAAGCGCATCGATGTATTGAAAATAATCAGGCGCTGGGGAAGATTGTCGTGAAACTGTAAAATGAATACTGTCACCGCCATGTTAAAGTGCAGCATGACGGTGACAGCTGTTAAATTTAAATTGAGAATTTGCTAAAGCCGTTGTAAAAATATGAAATTTGAGAATATAACCCAAATAAAAGTATTTATAGTCATATTGATTGCAGCATTGTCTGTTATTGCAATTCAGGCGGCTAAAACCGTGACAAAAGTAGACATTGTGTCAGAGCCGACGGTTGAAAACGAGTGGTTTAAAATAGCGGAAAATATTTACCAGTTTCGTTATCAGCATCATTACACCTTGTTTGTAACCACTTCAAACGGTGTTGTGGCTTTTGATCCGCTTTCAGATGAGGCTGCAGAACACTATGTTAAAGCGATTAAACAGGTCGCTCCCGGGCAGCCCCTGATAGCGATTATATATACTCACTGGCATATTGACCATTCATCTGGTGCGCGGGTGCTGATGCGGGCGTTTGGTGATCATATACCGGTTATTGCACATGAACGGACATTATTGAAGCTAAAACGCTGGAATGATCCTGATATTGTATTACCCACGAAACTGATCGGTGATAAAGGGGAGGCGCTACGCTTTGGCAATATGGATATAGAGTTAAATTATATTGGTTATGGGCATACTGATACCCTGCTGGTTGCACGGTTCCCGGGTTCCTTTTTTTCTCCGGGGCTGGTGTTTGTGGTTGATTTTGCAAACAATGATGCCGTGGGATGGCAGGACTTACCCGGCTGGTATCTGGGGGAGCTGATTGCCATGCAGCAACGTCTGCTTAAACTGGATTTTGATATTGTTGCTTTTGGTCATGGGTTGCCGGGCGATAAATCAACGATCAGACGTCAGACCGGGTATTATCTAAACCTGATCACCCAGGCAAAGCTGGTATTGCAACAGGGTTTAACAGAAGATGAGGCGGTTACGCATATAGCACCCAGGTTAAAACGTTACAGTGACTGGCGTTTTTATAATAAGTGGTTTCATCTGAATATAAGGGGGGCATACCGATGGGCTCAGGGTATAAAGGACAAGGCGTGATAACGGGCATGTAAAAGAATAATTTTGCGCCAATACCGTGAAAATGAATTCATGCTCCGCCAGAAAAACGGAAATTTATCGGGTCATCTTAAAATAATGTGGTTGTTAATTCCCATTGGTTGACAGTTATACGCATATTCAGTAGATTGCCTGTTCTGCCACTTTAAAAAGCCAGTGAAATCATGGGCACCTTCTTTAATTCTCTCCTTTTTCTGGTCGTTTTCCCCCCGGCCGCCCTGGCTGAATCAGCTCAGGCAAATAAATCCGCTATACAGCTCCCATCTATTGTTGGCCCGAATATATATGAACTTTATACTGATGCTCATTATTTTGTCACCCGGGTTTATGTTAATGATAAAGAATTGAAGTTAAGCAATGCCGAAGGTAATGGTTCGACCCGTGGACGAGGCTTTAGTTTTTCTGGTCCGATGGGGTATCAGAACAAGCTTATACTTAACGGGCATATGAGAACGGGTTTAAATAGAATAAAGGTTGTTTTCCAGGCATCGTCTATCCTGGATGATGCACGTAAAGAAGATATACAGAATATTGTTATAAGAGATATGTATGCACATGCTTTGATTGTTCGGGGGCGATTAACAACCAGCAGCATGGGGGTTGAATCATACGATCTTGATAAGCTACTGCAGAGTGAAGATCTTAAAGTTAAGGTGCTGAAAAACCAGCTGTTGAGACGGTTTAATGAGAAAAAACTGAGTCAGGAAGTCAGTGTCAGCTATCAGTTTAAGTTGCCCGTAACAGAGAAGGCACTTCAGGTTGGTATGGATAGCTGCTCTTTATCATTTGATGGCTATAATGATTTTAAAGCAACACTTAGCTTAAATGGTCAGCCTGTTAAAGAAATAAAAGGTAATTCCAGTCGTGGTGTTAAATATTTTAGTGATGTGGTCAAGTCCGGGCTTAATTCTTTTCACCTGAAAGTGACATCTGTTAAGAATAAAACTGAAAAAAATAAAATCCGACTTTATCTTAGTTGTGACCTAAAATCATTTATTAAAAAAATAAACTTTGCAAAAGAACATAAGAGTCTTGATTTTGGTGATTTCTTTAAATCAGTTTATGTGCCGCTTGTAAATATTGAATTCACTGAAAAGGGCGAATACAGTTCTGATTTCAATATGGAACTGTAACTCAGATATATTATGCTAATTAAATCAAAATTATTACCCGTTTTATCAGTTGTCGTTGCGCTGATGATGAATGCCAATGTGCAGGCTTCTGATCCACCAGATAAAGCCAGTTCGAATCAGAAAAGTAGAGTCGATGAGCTATTTGATGCTGTAGATAATAAAGATCTGAAAAAAGTAAAAGCGTTGATATCTCAGGGCTTATCGCCGGATGCGAAAAATTCAAATGATGAAAGTATTCTGGAAGCCATGATGAGGGTTGATGGTTATATTCCAGATCGCAAAAAAATTGTTAATTACCTGATAAAACAGGGCGCTAAAATCAATTATGTCGACAGTTTTGGTCTTACCTTATTACATATCACAGCACTTGCCGATATGTTTTCTACGGTAGAGTTATTATTAGATAGAAAGATTGATTATACGGCTAAAACAGGCTTTGGAAAAACCGCACTGTTTTATACCAGTAACCCAAAAATGATTGAATTATTAATCAACAGAAAAGCAGGGACAATGCAGGATGTAGATGATGATGGAGATACGCTGCTGCATAATGCAGGGGGGCTGAAGCCGAAACTTGAATTAATAAAATACTTAATTAAACATATAGATATAAATATAAAAAACAAAGATGGTAATACCGTACTTATAGAAACCTTAAATTCGGGTTATTTCCCTGAGGATGTAAAAAAAGTAGTTGATTACCTTTTAAGTAATGGTGCCGATGTAAATTTAACCGGTAAATACGGTCGATCCGCCTTTATCGCGGCAATTAGAAATAGAAAACTTGACTTGAGTGTGATTGAGACATTAATTGCTGCTGGGGCTGATATTAATCAGAAAGATGATAAGGGCCGAGGTGCAATACATTATACGGCAGCAAGTAACTTCAGTTATATGAAGTATCTGGCAAAAAAAGGGGTTGACCTGAATGCGGTAAGTGAGGCCACAAGCGAAACCCCTCTGCAGATTGCGGTGCAGTATAACCGTAAACAGGCGGTGAAGTATTTGCTGGATAATAATGTAGATGTAAATATTAAGGATAATACCGGTAAAACGGCTCTAAATTATGCGATAGAAGGTGACTTTTCCGATATTGTGTTAATGCTGAACGAAAAAAATGCAAAGGCCGGCTTACAGGCAGATATAGATGAAATTTCACAGGCCGAATTAAATAAAAAATTAGCCGAGAAAAAACGCAAAAGAAATACCGTTAAAAGTCTAAAGAGTGCTATCAGGCTGCATGATCTTGAAGCAACTAAAAAATATTATGCTGAGAAAATCAATGGTCCCGATGCTGCTAAGCTGAATAAACATAAACTGGCCCTGTATGCAATAGAAAAAGGTACGCTGCCAATGCTGCGTTATTTTTTTGAAAATGGTCTTGATATCAACAGTAAGGATGATGATGGCTATAGCCTGTTACACGACGCGGTGTTTTATAATAATATTGATATCGCTAATTTTTTAATAAAATCAGGTCTGGATGTAAATTATCAATCAACGGATGGCAGTTCAATATTTTCAATGAATGCCAATAGCTCGAGGGAAATGGTCGATTTTCTGATTGAGCAAGGTATAAAAATCGACAAGAAAAAAGAGAAGGGTATTGTTGCGTCCGCACTATATTACCGTAACCCTGTGATGGCTGAGTACTTTATTAAGCAGGGGTACCCGTTTGATAAAAAGATATTTGAGAATGAAAAATACCTTCTCAAATTAATACAGAAGCAGGATATTGATACATTTAGATTTTTATTAAAAAAAGGCCTCAATATTGAAACCAAAGTTTTTATCTATGGGGATAAAGCAACACTGCTGCACCTTGCAGTGATGATTGAAGCCAATAAAGTTGTAGATTTTTTGCTGGCTTCTGGAGCAGACCCGAACGCCAGAAATACAGCGGGTAAACCTATTTTTCCAGATGCAATAAATAATGGTGATCTTCATGTGTTAAATGCGCTTTATGATCATGGCGCTAATGTAAATGATATTTATAAAAGACGAGAGCAAACGGTTCTGCAAACGGCACTTGAGCTTCAAAGGGTTAATATAATACGTATGTTAGTTATGCGAGGTGCCGACGTTAACCATGCTTTTGGAAGTGGAAAAAATACAGCATTACACATTGCAGCGCAAAAAGGTTACCTTGATACACTGAAGATGATGGTGAAAAAGGGCGGAAATATTAACCTGTTAAATAGAGCCAGAAAAGCTCCCCTGGATATGGCGATTAAATATGAACAGAAAGCGGTTACGGCTTATCTTACGGAGCTGGAAAAAATCATTAAGCAAAGTGTCTCTGATTAAGGTTACCCCTCTGGCTTATTCTCTGGCTTATCCTCTGGCTTATTCAGGTGGTTTTTAGGCTGAGACGTGTTTCCGGGCTTGTTTTTAATTATGTTGTCGAGTTCAGCCGGTGTGAAAGTGTCTTCCACCATTGGAAACAGTTTTCGTTCTTCCATTCGGGTATGGTCATGCAATAACGCCCCGAAGTCGGGCAGCAGCTGAATATCACCAGCGGATATTTTTTCAACCAGTGCCTCTAATCTGCGGTGTTCTTTTTCCAGTCTCTGGCATATCTCGCTTATCTCACCCCCTTTTGATTTTGCAGTGCTGAATATATATTTTTCTTCAATGAGGAAATGTTTTTTCCATTGTGTATTAAAATCGTTTTTTAACTGTACAGCAAAGGCTATTATATCCGTGTTAGATTTTGTGTTAATAACATCTCTGCATTTTTTTGCAAGACGTAGAGACTGGTGGTGTTCTTTAGATAATGGCTGTAATTGATTGATGCGTTTCATATGGATGTATTATCTGATAATCATTTTTTAAATATCGATTGGGCTGTTTGTTTTTTTGATGTTTAGAGGTGCCCTTTGCTATTGGCTACAGGAAATTAATATCATGATTTTTAATCACCGTGGGTTTATTTCTGTAGCCAATGTTTAATAAGCAATAGTATTACTTTTCTGCATCAGCATCGGCCTGCATTTTATCGAATATGGTTTTGAAGTGGCCAAGAAATTCATCGATGGCTTCTTTTTCAGCTGATTCGGTTTTGCAGACGGCGGTATATGCCAGCAGGGTGTTATTAGGTAATGTTTCGTTCAGTGGCGCAAGTGTGGGTAGCATCGGCGCGATTTTGTCTACCAGAGCTTTTACCTGCGTGAAGTCAGTTGTAGATTTAGCCTGTTCAAGATAGAGGCCAACGTAGTCTACATCACCTAATTGTTTTATGACATCTGCACCCATGGTTTCCATTTCATCGGTAAAAAATCCGGCCAGTGTTTGTTCCTTCTTTTCTGTTTCCTGTCCGGACAGTGCACTACCAAGTTTTACCGCGGCTGATTCAAAAGCCCCGGCAAATTCAGAAAACATACTAAAAAAATCGGTCATAAATATAAATACATGGAGATTAACGGCATTTGAAAATATAATCTTATCCTGATTATCTGACATAAGAGGGTCCACTTTATTGTTTATATTATTGCTAATGTAGCTTAATTTGTCAGATTTTCAAAGTCATTTCAGGTGTTTTTTTATGTGTAATGTGGTATTTTTCTGCTTGCCATCGTTGTTTCGGTAATATGAAGCAGAATATTCTATAAGCGACTAATGTGGGTATCTGTAACAGTCTCAGATTTATGTTTTCATCTTATGTTTCTAATAGTTAATAGGATAGCAGTGACAGGTGGTTGCAGCTCAATTATTGGTTCTTTTTATGTGGTGCTTGAAAACACAAGTTATTGGTTTAAGGTTACATATAATGAAAGATATATATTTAATTTTTTTACTGATGATACTCTTTCAGGGGTACACAGTTGCTGATGGTAAAGCGCACAGTAGCGATTCAATAGCGGGCCATTCTGAGGTAGAGCGCTGGTATACGCCGCTGCACCTGCAGTCCGGTGAACGGCTTTATAAAAAACATTGTATTGTATGTCATAATACCGATGCCAGAGGCACGTTGGACTGGAAAAAAACGCGAGCAAATGGTGATTACCCGCCACCGCCTCTAAATGGGTCGGCACACGCCTGGCATCATGATCTGAGCACTCTGACGCAGACTATACAGGATGGAGGAGTCCCACTGGGTGGCGTGATGCCTGCTTTTCGTTCGCAGCTGACAAATAATGAAATACTTGCTGTAATTGCTTATTTTCAGAATTTCTGGAGTGATGATATTTATGCTTCATGGCTGGAATTAGGCGGACGGGAATAAGTCAGACAGGGTAATGACGCTACCCCCTGCGGTTAAATGCTGGCTATATTCGGCATTAAGCAGCACTATGGATATCTAATATACGCTAAAAATGGATGACTTCATCTAAAAAGCAGATCAATCACCTGTTTGAATGTAGCAATAAGAGCCGTTCTGGTCTAAATTCTATAGATAAGGTAACAGCTTCTTTTACTGTGGTTTTTAATGCGGTGCTCAATATATTAGAGCACTGTTGATTTTTACATGCCGTGCTTAAAGCGGGCAAATTCAGCACACTTCACAATATATCCAGCTTAATCAGTTTACTATATGAATTAATACTCAGTAATTACTGAAAGTTCTACTTGTATGTAGTGGTTTAACCGGGGTTTGACTCTAAGTTAATCAGTCGAGCATAGAACAGTGCTGTAAGTGTTTGAAAATAATGAAGTTAATTTGATATGTGAGCTTTTTGTGAATGCCAGAAAGCTGCGCCTCACAGGCTCTTTTTGGTTGAGGCACCGGCATTTTTTTGCCGGGTAATATCGGGTTTATTTTACAGTAGGGAAATTTTTTAAACAGAGAATGCAATGAACCATACAAGCTTGCTATTTCATATCCAGCGCCTGGCTATTTTATCTATAGCGTTGATTTTTATATTGACACATTCGTCTAATTCACAGTCGGCTACTGAAAAAGACTTGTCAGGAAAAATGACCGGAGCAGGTGCCCATTTCGCCTGGGTTATTTTTGATTCTTTAAAAGATGAGCTGGAAAAAAGTACCGGTAAAAAAATTGAGCTGTTTGGAAAAAACTCAAATCTTGGCATGGGTTGTAATGCAGGCATTAAGCTTGCACAGCAAAACAGTCATAACCATCAAACATTTGGTTTTGTCTGTTGTCCGTTAAGCCAGCAGGAGCTGGATGAAGAACAGATTAAAATATATCCGTTGGCAGAAGAGCCGATACTGATCATTGTTAACAGGCTAAACCCGGTTACTGATTTATCGATTAAGCAGGTCAGATCTATTTTCAGAGGTGATATCACTAACTGGAAATCTGTTGGGGGATGGGATAAGCCTATAGTTGTGGTTACACGTTTGCATTGTAAGAAGCGCCCCGGGCACTGGAAAACAATTTTGCCTGATGCTAAAGATTTTATTCAGCAGCGCCTGAATGTGACAAGTGCCGCTGAAATGGTAAAATACGTATCTGAATTTGAAACGGCATTTGGCCACCTTGGCGCAACCTGGGAACATGATGAAAAAAGTAATGTAAAAGCGATTACAGTTGATCATGTGGCACCGATAGCCGAAAATTTAAAAAATAAAACCTACCCCTTTCACCGTCGATTGTCAGCAGTTACCAGTATGAACCCGTCTGAAAATGTGCTCAAAGCCATTGAGCAGGTTCAGTATGGAAAGTCATTTGAAGCCGTTGCAAAAAAGTATAATTTGCTGCAATTGAATTAAGGCTCCTCTTAAAATAGTACAAACCGGTTTATGATGGTTTATGACAATTATTTACAGTAATGCGGTGCAAACTAACTGCCAGGGTTAATATCGATAGCGCATATAATAGATACTGAATAAAGGCTAGATGTGGTTGTACTTCGATATACAGGTTTTGCCAGAAGACGGTGTCAGAAAGAGGCTTATAGCTTTGAGAGAGCAGCAGTATTTCAGGCAGCCATGCAGGCTGGGAAGTACAGCATGCCTGCAGCCTTAAATAAAAAACGGCGAAGAGCAATATAAAACATGAAACGACTGATAGCAGAGTTATTCTCCGTGGAGGTGAGTGCTGCATCGCTGCTGTAATAATGATAGAAACTATGAGCTGAGTGATAATGCTAATGGGCATCAGGTATAACCCCCAGACCTGGCTTGATGTGCTCTGATCATATTTCTGTATAAGAATAACTTCCCGGTCAATAAAAAAATAATGCAGTGCAGTACCTGGGTTAATCTGAAACAGGTCTGTAAAAAGAGTCATATTATTCAGTACTGAGAATTCAATTTCACTGGGTAAGGTGTGTGTGAATATTGAAATAAGGCACACCTGCAGATAGATGATGCTTAAAAAAATAAAACCCGTGAGTGATGTTTTTTTCAATATGCCGCCCGGGGGTGAAATGTATGTCTGAATTGTAGTCAGACCGTGTATCAGAGAATAACAGGTATATTGATCCGGTGTATTTATAGCTTACATGAAGTTTATTTAGCAGGGTATAATAGAGAGGGTCTTATGTAAATCCATCACAGCCGTTAATGCTGTCTGATCAGATGCTGTTTATTTTATTCAGATTGTCTCTTATATTCGCTGTGTTATGGCGGCTAAGAGTTATATGCTAATGTATTGATTTTATTAATATTTTATTTAAGGTTTTTCGGTTTTATCTATGAAAAAAAACATTGGACGCTTTGATCAGGTATTAAGGGTGGTGATTGGCCTGTTCTTAATGTATGTCGGCTTTTTTGATGATAATCTGTTGATTGCCGATTCATTTGTCAGCACGATAATTGGCATTACTGGTGTAATGAACCTGTTCGTTTCACTGGTTCGCTATTGTCCGCTATATGTGCTGGTAGACATTAATACCTGTCCGAGAATCGGTAAATAGTTATTGTATGCGATTAAAGACGCAGATTTTATTATCTATTTTAGGCATTACTGTTCTGGCGCAGGTGGTTTTTGGTTTTCTGGCTTATCGACAGATTACAGAAAGCCGTGGTGACCAGCTGAGTATATTTCTGCAGTATCTGAACCGTGAAGTTGCCGGCCGCTTTACCATTCCAGGCAATAAATATGTAGCAGAAATATACCTTGAGGAGCTACGGCAAAAATTTTCTACACCACGTTCAACCCTGATTATACAGAATAATAATCGTATTTTGTATATTGCTGGAAACCTCGAGGTTGATATTTCTGAAATTTCTCAACAGTTAAACCGGGCATATTCTGATTCAAACAAACACGGTTTAATTAACATCAAAGGCATGGAGTACTACTGGGCAGTCAGTGATTTGCCGGATGATAACTACCAGTTGGTGATGCTTGAACCTGCGGGTAATGAAGAAATTGAAATAGCTTCAACGCTGAGAATAAAATTGTTAAGCTCTGGGTTTGTTATAATATGGATTGCGGTTTGGGTGAGTCTGTTACTGAGTTCCAGAATTTCAAAGCAGCTAGATGATAAAAGCGATCAGTTAGAGCATATTGCTCTGCACGATGATTTAACCGGCTTACCTAACAGAAAATTACTGGCAGACCGGTTGGAGCAGGTTTATTTGCACTCTCAGCGAAATGCTCAGACATTTGTTCTGCTTTTAATTGATCTGGATCGGTTTAAAGAGGTCAATGATACACTGGGTCATCAGTTTGGAGATGAGTTACTGAAAGTGGTTGCTTCCCGGCTATCTGAGTCTATTCGCGAGGATGATACGGTTGCTCGCCTTGGAGGGGATGAGTTTGCTGTTCTATTGCCGCAAACCGGCCTGAGTGGTGCCGAGATGTGTGTAAAAAGAATTCTGAATACAATGGATGCACCGATCACAATCAATGGTGTGGTGACAGAAAGCAAAGCCAGTATGGGTATAGCGATATACCCCGAACACGGTGAAAATATTGAAATACTTATGCAGCATGCAGATGTCGCTATGTATCAGGCTAAAAAATCCCAGACCGGTGCTGCAATTTATGATCAGGAGGATAATATACACAGTGTGCGTCGTCTGCAGTTAATGCATGATTTGCGTTATGCCGTTGAAAATAGAAAAATTGATGTTTTTTATCAGCCATTAATAAGCGCTATAAATCAGAAAGTATTAAGTGTCGAAGCACTGGCGCGCTGGCAGCATGAAGAATTAGGTGCCATTTCACCCAAAGAATTTATACCCATGGCTGAGCAAATGGGGCTGATTCGTTTATTAACGTTCCAGGTGCTGGAAAAGGCACTGCAAGCCTATTCCAGCTGGAAGAAAAAAGGTTATAGTGCGACTATCAGTCTAAATGTATCTACTTTTTGCCTGCAGGATATGTCTTTGCCTGATGAGCTGAATTGCGTATTTAAAAAGCACAGTATTGACACCTCTGAGATAGAGCTTGAAATCACAGAAAGCGCCTTAATGCATGATCTGAGTCGTGCCGGGAAAATACTCGAGCAATTGCATGACAGTGGTCTGAAACTGGCAATAGATGACTTTGGTACCGGTTTTTCCTCGCTTAACTATCTTAAAAAACTTCCGGTTGACACATTAAAAATTGATAAGTCATTTACGCTTGATATGTGCAAAAGTGATAAAGATATGGCCATTGTAAAAACCATTATTGAGCTGGGGCATAATTTGGGTTGCCGTGTTGTTGCCGAAGGGGTTGAGACATCCGAAATACTCGATAAATTAATACTTTTAAATGTTGATGTGGTGCAGGGTTTTTTCTACAGTAAACCCTTAGCGGTGGGTGAGTTTGTTGACTGGTTAAATGAATATCAAAAAGCGGTGATGTCCGTTAGCTAATGAGTGCCCCTCCAGAAATGCATCGCCGCGAAAGCGAAATGTTAGATTTGCGTCACTAGAGATAGGCGTTTGGTTATTCCAGGCAACTATATATATAGTGGCGTGAAGAGGGCGTTTCAATTTCGTTTTCAGCTGATGCCTGTTTCTGGATGGCACTAATTATAAGTGGTTTCAGCTAATAAAGTGAATTATTCTGGCTTCTGGTGTATTATCGTCAAAATAATAAAAATACCTGTATAAAAAAACATCAGTAAATACCCCATTTATGACAGAACCAGCTAATAATTTAATCGATATCGGTGTTAATCTCACAGGAAAATCATTTAAAAAAGACCTGCCGCAGGTCATAGACCGGGCTGTATTAGCCGGTGTTTCTCAGATGGTTGTGACCGGTACCACATTAGCGCACAGTGAAGATGCACAGATGTTGTGTGACCGATGGCCTGATATACTGCTTTCTACAGCAGGCGTGCACCCCCATCATGCAAAAGAGTGGAGCGGGCGCTCTGCGCAGCAATTATATGATTTAGCCGAACATACGGCAGTAAGGGCGATTGGTGAATGTGGCCTGGATTATAACCGGAACTTTTCAAAGCCTAAGGACCAGCGCTTGTGTCTTGAAGCTCAGTTAGAGCTTGCTGCTGAGCTGAGACTGCCGGTTTTTCTACACCAGCGAGATGCTCATAAAGATTTTATGCAAATAATGGATCGTTGGCGTGATAAACTATCAGCGGGAGTGGTGCATTGTTTTACCGGCACACTGGACGAAGCAAAAGCCTGTCTTGATATGGCATTGCATATTGGTGTTACCGGCTGGCTGTGTGATGAACGTAGAGGCCAGTCGCTTCAGCAGGCAGTGGAATATATTCCACTGGAAAGTCTTATGATTGAAACCGATGCGCCCTATCTAATGCCCAGAGATTTGCCGGCAAATATAAAAAATCAGCTAGAAGAGCGGCGTAATGAGCCATTGGTGCTTCCCCATGTCTGTGCGGCCCTGGCTAAATATAAAAATCTGGATATTGAAGAGGTTGCCCGACAGACGACGCAGCTGGCCAGAGATTTCTTTGCCATTAAATAAAACAGGAAATAATAACGGAGTATTGCTCGTTTTATCGATAAGGTGGCTTTATTAATTGCCAGTGTCCTATAATCCACAATACACCGTCATTATCCAGAATACAATACTCAGACAAATACCCAGAACAAAAAATTGAATAAGCATCGCAGACTCTATTTCTCTATTTTTATACTAGCCTGTTTCCTGATGGCCATACTGTCATCACAGACCGCTGTGGTACGTTGGCTGGATGCGAAAATGTTTCGTCTTTCAAGTTATTTGTTGCATGTACCCCCTCTGGCACATAACTACCGCGTCATTTTGCTGGATGAGGCCAGCCTGCAAACACCTGAGGGCATTCAGGATTTACGTTTCCTGTTACGTAAACTGCGCAAATCGAATGCAACTGAAATTGTCTGGCTAACCGATGATATCCCTTTAATGGATTTTGCAGAGAATGACCTGCAGGGGAAAAAGCCCGCTGTAGATGCAACTAAAGAGAGTGATACCGCATCACGTTGGAAACCAACGCTGGGAGAAAGAAATAAACTGGCCTGGATGCTGAGTAAGCAATCTGTTTTTGTCACACAATACCGGCGATCTCCCGGGCTTCAGACCGATATTCCCTATACCGCTTCGCTTCACCACAAACAGAGCTGGAAGCAGTATGTTCCTGCATTTTTTTTACCACAGGCCAAAATATTCAGAGTCAGTGACTCCCGTTTACCCTATCGTATTTATCCTTTTGATAATTTTGAAACAGCCCAGCAGGCACTTATCTGGTATGACCAGGATGGTTCCTATACAACACCTGATCTGAGCCTGGCCGTATTCAGCCACTCACAGAAAAGCCGTAAACTTCACTGGGATGAAAATGGCAGAGTAATATTAGATATGCAGACCATACCTGTAAATATATCGGGGCAGGTTTATAACTATTATTCTTCCTTAACGGGGAAACACATATCATTAAAGCCTCTTGATCTGGATACGGCATATAAAAAATCATCATCTTTTTACAGTAAAAAAATAGTGCTCCTGGGACAGGATATTAAACTGCTGCAGACATTGGCAGATTCTTTGGGCAGTCTGGAGTCAAATGCAACTTATCATATCCCGCCGATGAGCTGGTGGTTGACCCTTGTAGTGCTCAGTGTGATTTCAGTTTATCTGCTCTGGCTATTGCCGTTACTTTCACGCCAGGGCGGATTATTTCTCGGGGCTTTTTTAATTCTGGCTATAGTGGCTGCACAGCCTGTGCTACTGATTTTAAATGCGACCTGGTGGCCGGCTGTTAACGTTTTAATGTTAATGTTGGTTGGTCATGTGAGCGTCTATATCTATACATCGGGGCAGGCCGTACTGGATGCGCTTTTTCAGAAGCAGAATGAAGCCTGGTTTCAACTGGGGCATTACCAGTATGAAAAAGGAGACTATGAAACAGCAATCACCAGCTTGTTGAAATGTCATATAAGTGAAGAGGTTTTATCTGATCTGTATGAAATTGGTCTGAGTTTTGAGCGTAAACGTCAGTATGATCGGGCGCTGCAAATTTACACCGAAATCAATATTCGTCAGAAAAGCTACAGAGATGTCAGCAAGCGTGTAAAATCAATCAGCGGTCTGTCAGATACGCATTCTGAAGTGCTCTCACCGTTACAGTCACAGCAAACAATCGTTTTGCCAGAAATGGAATTACCTGAATTTGGTCGCTATAAAATCGAAAAAGAACTGGGGCGTGGTGCAATGGGGGTTGTCTATCTGGGGCGTGACCCTAAAATTAATCGCCGGGTTGCAATTAAAACACTGGATTATACGCAATTCTCAGATAATGAACTTAAAACAGTTAAGTCGAGATTTTTCCGTGAAGCAGAGGCTGCCGGTCGGTTGAGTCATAATAACATCGTAACCGTTTATGATGTAGGCGAAGAAGATGGCCTGGCATTTATTGCCATGGATTATGTGACCGGCACAGCATTATCCAGCTATACACAGGTGGATAATTTATTACCGGTTGATGAAGTTTATCGAATCATACAGACTGTTGCTCTGGCGCTGGATTATGCGCATAGTCAGAATATCGTTCACCGGGATATAAAACCGGGTAATATCATGTATAACCGGGATGATCAGCAAATAAAAATAACAGATTTTGGTATCGCACGCATAACCGACTCAGTGAAAACCCGAACCGGAAGTTTCATGGGAAGCCCCTCATATATGGCCCCTGAGCAGATGACAGGAGCCCATGTTGATGGACGAGCCGACCTGTACGCATTGGGTGCCAGTTTTTACCAGCTGTTGTGCGGCTGCCTGCCTTTTGAAGCAGACAGCCTGGGAAATCTGGCCTATAAAATAGCTAATGAGAAGCATAAACCTGTAAGAGATGTGCGAGGCGATCTGCCCAAAAGTGCAACGCGCATTATAAATAGAGCTTTGCAGAAAAATCCGGAAAAACGTTTTGCAACCGGGGAAGAAATGTCAAATGCCATTATTCGGGGTATGCCCTGAATAACAACACCCCTGATAATAACCGGCATACTGCGGGTTCAGAGTTGAAAAGTGAGTGTGATGTCAGACGATAACAGTATAGAAGAAAGTAATTCTGAAATAGTTTTTTCTGGCGGTACAGATATAGGCAAAGTCCGTAAGCAAAACGAAGACAGTATATTATTGTGTGGGTTTGAACACAGTGATGTGATTTTGCTGGTTGTTGCCGATGGCGTGGGTGGACACGATGGTGGAGAGGTGGCCAGTAAGCTCGCCGTTGAAACCATGAAAGAAACCGTATCAAACGCCGTTTTACAGGTGAACAGTGGTGGTGGATATTTTGAAAACTGGTTGTCATCAACTTTGCAGCAGGCAATAGAAGATGCAAATAAACAAATAATTGAACAGCAAAATCAGACGCAATATAGCAATATGGCAACCACCGTTGTTGCATTGTTGCTTAGGGGGAATGAAGCCGCGTTAAGTCATCTGGGTGACTCCCGCTGTTACCGATTGAGTGAGCAGCAGCTTATACAACTGACAGAAGACCATACGCTGTTACAGAAAATGTTAAATGAGGGGCGTATTACTCAGCATGAGTTTGAGAAGTCGCCAATGCATCATATGATTAGCCAGGCACTGGGCTTAATCGAGCACCCGGTAGTCATTGTTGAGCCGGTTCAGGTAGCCGATAATGCGTTGTTATTGCTGTGTTCAGATGGCCTGAATAACTGCATTTCAGATGATCAGATACGCAAGGTACTGGAAACAGATAACCCATTATCTGATATGGTCGATGAGCTGATTACACGGGCAAATGATTATGGCGGGGTTGATAATATTTCTGTTGTACTGGTGAAATTTGCCGGTTTAAGTGGGTGAAGCATATTGAACCGTAGGAAGGCAGGGCAGACGTGTCGTTCAGGCATTAGTTTCATGTCCCGGATGCCGCACAGCGTAATCCGGCAGGGGAACGATTCGTACTTTACGAATAAATAAACTGAGTCAGTTTGTCAAAATCAAAACCGGCAGACAGACAGGCATGATACTCTGAAAACATCTTCGGTAAAATAATATCCTGCATTTTATAAAAATGATTATCCGCTGAGCTGAGGTTTTTAATAAACGCGGCTTCCTGTGGTGGCACGCTGACTTCAAATTTATCCGGTGATAAATGTAAGCCCTGTGCGGTGATTTTCATATGGGCTTCCTTGCGGGTCCATATTTTAAAAAACGTCTCCTTCTGAATATCTTCAGGCAGGCTTAGTAGTTTCTCTTGCTCATTATCTGTGTAAAATCGCTTTATAATGCCCTGCCAGTCAGTTTTCCTTTCTGCAAATTCGATATCAATGCCCAGTTGATGGTTTTTACATACAGCCAATATTGCCAGGTTAGCGGAGTGACTCATATTGAACTGAATATTCTCATTGTTCTGATTATCTATAATAGAGGGTTTGCCGTATTTAGCGTATGAAAACTGAATACCATTTTCAGGTGTTCCAATATAACGGCAAAGGGTTGCATGTAAAAAACCGTGTGATGCAATAAACAGTTTGCGGTGTTTGTAAAACTTAAAGCGTTCACTGCGCTCTTTTTCTTCATCAGACAGCAGAGGGTAGAGGTGTTTTAATCTTGCCTGATGTACATTCAGGTAGCTCAGCCAGATATGGACTTCATTATCAGCAAGCCCGCACTCGCTGTTTTCATTGTGCCACGGGTTCATGCGTTAGCATCCTTTCTGTGAAGCAGCAGATAAAGCAGAGGTATGACCAGTAATGAAACCAGCAGTGAAAATGACAGGCCATAAACAATAATTGTGGCGAGGGGTTTAAGCATTTCCGAGCCTTCGCTTAAACCGGCAGCAAGTGGCAGCATGCCAAATACAGTGGTCAGGCTGGTCATTAATATAGGGCGCAAACGTAAGCTGGCCGCTTCGGTGGTTGCCTGTATAATATTCAGGCCCTGTTGCCGGCATATTTCTATTTGCTCAACCAGTATAATGGCATTATTAACCACAATACCTGCCAGCATAATAATACCCAGTCTTGCGGGCATGCTGAGTTGATCGTCGAGTGAGAAATAAATAGCAAGGTAAACGCCAATTAATGAAAACGGAATGCCGAGGATAATCACCAGTGGGTTTGTGAGTGATTCATACTGAACCGCCATAACAACAAACACCAGAAAAATAGCCAGTAATAATAAAGTAACGCTTTTTGATTCACTTTTGCGTAAGCTGTCTAATGTGCCGCCGTCATACAGGGTATAACCTTCAGGTAATGGCAATGCTTGCAGGCGTTCAAATACTTTATCCATTAGTACGCCGTAGTCCGTATCGGCAGAGAGCGAGGCTGATACTTCGTTAATACGCAGTTGATTATCACGTTTAATCATGCCCGGAGATGGGTTTATACTAATACTGGCGACATCAAATAAACGTATGCTGCGTTTATTCTGTAAACTGATAATAATGTTTTCAATGTCGCGTATCTGCCTGATTTCACTGCGTTTCATACGCACCCTGATATCAAACTCTCTGTCACCATCCAGGTACTTTGTAATGCTCTGTCCATTCAATGCCAGTTGAACGGCTTCGCCAATATCGGTGGCGGTGATACCAAACTCAGCCGCGCGCTGGCGTTTTATTTTAATAATCAGTTCGTTGTTATCTTCTTCGTAACTATGGGTCAGATTGCTCAGTTCTGGAATGTCCTTAATTAGTTCGATTATTTTCTCGGCGGTTTCAGCAAGTACTGAAATTTCAGGCCCCTGTATGCGCAGGCTGAAGTCATCATCGCCGTAGTTAGTGCGTATGCCGCGTATGCCTTTTACTCGCATACGAATTTTATAATTGCTCAGTTGCATTTTTTTTATCTGTTTTTTCAGCTTCTTTATCCAGTCTTTGCTGCTGATGTGGTTTCGTTGTGCCAGTGGTTTTAGTTGAACAGAAATAGAGCCCCGGTTACTGCTTTGAAACTGTGAGCGACCGAATACAAAACCGCCTGAACTAACAAAAGCCGTTTCGACATCGGGTTGTTGTAAAATAAGTGACTCAACTTTTTTCAGCGTTTCATCCATTTCTTCCAGGTGGGTGCCTCGTTCCGTTGAAATATTGACAGATATTTTACCTTCATCCATTGTCGGGAAAAAAATAACTTTGGAATCCGCTATCAGATATGCACTCAGGGCTAAAGCACTTATAAATATAGATAGAACGAAGTGTCTGTGTTGTATGGTGAGTTGGAGTAAAGCGACATATTTATCTTTAATCGTTTTGAAAATAGAGGGTTTGTTTTTTTCAGATGGCGTAACTGGAGCCTGGCGGATTCTTGCTCCCAGGGCCGGTACCAGAGTGAGTGAAACAATCAGTGAGGCAATAATGGCGGCACTTAAGGTGATAATAAGTTCGCTGAAAAGCAGGCCAATAAGCCCGCCAATAAACAGAAAGGGCACAACGGCGACCAGGTTGGTTGTGGTCGAGGCGGTAATAGCGCTGGTTACCTCTGCGGCAGCTTGGGTGGCAGCGGTTGTATCTGGTGAACGGTCATTATCTTTATTGTTATTACCGTCGTTATTCATTTTTGATGTTTGGTGCCGGGAAATGTTTTCCAGCATCACAATGGTATTATCAACCAGCAGGCCAATGCCGAGCGCCAGCCCACCCAGGGACATAATATTTAAACTAATGCCGCCCAGACCCATAATAAAGAAAGTGATGAAAATGGCCAGTGGAATGGCACTTGAAATAATTAGCGTGCGGCGAATGTCTCTGAGAAAAATATACACCACCAGCATCGCCAGTAGTGCACCGCTTAAAGCCGCGTAAGCGGCGTTTTTTAATGCCCGTGAAACATAAACTGACTGGTCGTCGACAACCTCAATCTGTATGTCATTCGGTAATAAGCCATGAGACTTAAACCAGTCCAGTTGCCGGTGTACCCGATATGCTACATCAATTGTATTTGCACCGGGTTGTTTCTGAATAGAAAGTTTTACACCGGGCTGCTGGTTCAGGCGAATACGCAGCTCTTCATCCTGGTGGGTGTCAATAATTTGTGCAACATCACGAAGTAACAGGCTGCTGCTCGCACCCTGCGGGTCTGATTCACTGAGGGGCAGGTTGCCAATGGCTTCAACACTCTGAAAGCGGGCCTCGGTACGTGCGCTCAGCTTACGCGTGGCCATATATAAAACACCGCTGGAAATATTTGTATTTTCTTTCTGCAGTAAGGTTTTAATGTCATCAATTTGATAACCTGCTGCGGCGAGTTTTTCCTGATCAACAATCACCTGTATTTCTCTGACCAGGCCGCCACCCACTTCGGTAGAGGCAACTCCTTCTATATTTAGAAACCATTTTGAAAGCTCATAATCAACCCAGCTACGCAGCTCAATGGAGTCGCGCTCTGATGAGCTGACGATTAGCTCCATCAGCGGAATTTGTGACGGATCACGTTTGTAGATAATGGGGGCCTCATCCGTCTGGGGTAAAAAGCGTTTAGCTCTGTCCAGGCGTGTGCTGGCATCCTGCAAAGCCTGATCGATGTCCACTCCGTAAGGGAAGCTTAAATCTACGGCTGTGCGGCCCTCCGATGTGCTGGACTGAATGCGAACGGCATTCTCGGTAATGGCCAGCTGCTCTTCAAGCTGCCGGGTATAACTGTCTTCCATTATATTGGCGGGGGTGCCGGGTTCAAGAATGCGCACCCGAATGTCCGGATAAATAATATCAGGTAATAAATTCACCCGCAGATGATCAAATGAAAACAGCCCCACCACCAGTACGGTGAGTGACAGCATAATCACTGCAACAGGGCGTCGAATTGACCAGCTGGAAATTCCGCCACTGCGGGTCAAGTTACTCATTTACTACGACTCTTTTTGTGGTGCTGTGACAGATAGCGAGTGATCGTTTTTTGTCGTCTCGACTTTTTTTACTTTCATTTTATCTTTAAGGCCAAAAAAACCTTTGCTGATGACTTCCTGTTGTTCCTTCAGGCCGTAGATGATTTCGATGAGTTGCTTATGCTGCAGCCCGCTTGAAATTTTAACCCGTTGTACCTGATTATTATGCAACACATAGACATACTCTCCCTGTTTGTCATGGCGCACAGCGTCATAAGGGATCATCAGTCGTGACTTGTTCTGTGTCTCTATGGTGACCCTGCAAAGCTGACCTGCACGGGCCTGATCAGGTACCGGGCTTAAAATAACCTCAATGGTGCCACGACGTGTGGTTTCATCAATGGAGGGGAATATACGCTTAATTTTACCCGTGAACTGCTGACCAGCCAGTGCATCAATGGTTATTTTTACTGGATTGTTTTGCCTGATAAGGGGGAGCAGCAGCTCACTAAGATAGATTTCTGCTTTAAGGCTGGAGGTATCGATAATAGTCAGTAGATGGCTGTGCAGTGGGATGACATCTCCGGGCTCGGCTAAGCGTTCTGAAATAATGCCATTAATCGGTGCCTTGATCTGTGTATGCTGGTACTCAGTCTGTTTGAGCTGTAATTCCGCCGCCGCGATATCTTTGCGGGTTTGAGCCTGAGCCACCTCGCTTTCAGACGCCATTTTTCGGGGCGCCAGATCCTTCAGGCGTTTTAGGTCAACACTGGCCTGGCGAAGTGTGGCTGTGGCTTTCTGAACCTCGGCCTTAAGCAGGCTGTCATTCAGGCGAGCCAGTGTCTGGCCTTTTTTAACCCGATCTCCCGGATAAATTGCGAGCTCAATTAATAAACCTTCTGTCTGGTTGATGATTTTGACTTCGCGAATGGCCTGCAGTGTGCCGGTTAAGGTGCGACTGGCGGATATATTCTGATATTGCGCATTGGCGGTTTCAACCAGGTGTGTTGAAGCGCGAGGTTTTGAGCCGGGTTGCGCCGGTTCACTGCAGGCACTTATAAGCATGCAGCTTGAGAGTAAAATAGCAATACTACTTAATGAATAAAAAAATCGATTTAAAAGCATAAATTTTATGTGGACATAGGCCATTTTAGAATAAGGGTCATATAAATTGCAGTCGGCAGTAGACAGATTGTATATAATTTTGGTAATTTAATCAGCAATTCAAAAATTAGACACAATTTATGCAAACAAGTTACCGGCCCGTAGAGGCACCGCACAAGGAACGCAAAGATTTGCTTAACTTAAAACGCATGCTGCCATTCCTGTGGAGTTATAAAGGCAGGGTGCTTATTGCGCTTGCTTCATTAATGCTGGCCAAGCTCGCCACAGTAGGCATTCCACTGATACTTAAGGACATTGTTGATGTGCTGGATGGCTCATCTAATGCATCTTCATACTTCCCTCAGCAGGTTCCCTTTGAGTTGCCCGTTGTCCTGTTATTGGGTTATGGCGTACTGCGTCTGATCAACGTCATGTTTAACGAACTACGAGATGCCATTTTTGCCAGAGTGCGGTTTCGTGCCATGCGGGACATATCGATTAAAGTTGTCAAACATCTGTATGATCTTTCATTAGATTTCCACCTGGAGCGTAAAACCGGCGGTATCTCCCGGGATCTTGAGCGAGGTTCTCGGAGTTTGTCTTCAATATTAAATTATCTGACATTTAATATTATTCCAACCCTGGCTGAATTTATACTGGTGGCGATTATACTGTTCAGCCAGTATGAGGCACATTTTGCCCTGATTACATTTGCGACGGTGGCTATTTATCTGATTTATACCATGTTGCTTACAGAGTGGCGCATGCACTTTCGCCATGAAATGAATGCGTATGACTCAGAAGCTAATTCCAGAGCGATAGATGGCCTGATTAACTATGAAACTGTAAAATATTTTAATAATGAAGAATACGAGTTAAATCGTTATAACGAAACCCTGGAAAAATGGGAAAACTCTGCCGTTAAAAGCAACAGTTCCATGGCGTTGCTGAATTTTGGTCAGGGAGCCATTATTGCATTAGGTGTGACCAGTATTATGTTTCATGCCGCCGAAGGCGTGGTTGATGGCAGCATGAGTCTGGGAGATCTGGTGCTGGTTAATACCATGATGTTGCAACTGTTTATTCCTTTAAGCTTCCTCGGCATTATTTATCGCGCCATGAAACATGCATTGGCCGATATGGATTTAATGTTCAAACTGCTGGATAAACAACCGAGAGTTAAGGACAGGGAATCGGCGAGAGAACTACAGGTAAGTAAGGCGGCGATCGAATTTAAAAATATAAATTTCTCCTATGACAGTGGCAGAAAAATTCTGCATGATGTCAGTTTCGAAATTCCCAGCGGTCATAAAGTGGCGGTGGTCGGACCATCCGGAGCCGGTAAGTCAACTCTGGCGCGCCTGCTCTTACGGTTTTACGACGTGCGTGAGGGTGATATCATCATTGACGGGCAGAATATCAGTGATGTGAGTCAGACCAGCTTACGCAATCAAATCGGTATTGTGCCACAGGATACCGTGCTTTTTAACGACACGATTATTCATAATATTCACTATGCACGCCCTGATGCGACAGAAGCAGAAGTGCGAAATGCGGCAAAGCTGGCGAATCTGGAAGAGTTTATTGAAGCGCTCACCTATAATTATCAAACGATTGTGGGAGAGCGGGGCCTGAAATTATCCGGTGGTGAAAAACAGAGGGTTGCGATTGCCCGGGTAATACTTAAAAATCCGCGTATTTTGATTTTTGATGAAGCAACTTCATCACTGGATTCAAAATCAGAGAAGATGATACTTGAGTCCCTGAAAGATGTAGCGGAGTCGCATACGACGCTGGTTATTGCGCATCGCTTATCCACCATAGTTGATGCGGATAATATTATTGTTCTGGATAAGGGGCAAATAGTAGAGCAGGGCACGCATCAGGAGTTGCTGTTAAAAGCAGGCCTGTATTTTGATTTATGGAAAATGCAGCAGGATGTGGATGTGGATTTTGAAGAGTGGTAAGTCACCTGAATGAATCGGCTGGACGCCATAAAGTGTGCCTCTGGGAGTGCCCATGTTGATCATTATGGGGCGTAATCAAAAAGAGCGCGAATGGCAAGTCTTTAGCTGACGTGCAGGGATGCACTAATATCGCAGTTGCAGGACGCAAAGGAGCGAAGACGTGCAGGGATGCACTAATATCGCGATTGCAGGACGCAAAGTGATGCTTTGATATAGTCAGGTGTGCTCTCAGGGGTGTCATTCAGGGTGTAGCACCATCACCGAACGTGAGTGATAATAACTAACATTCTCAAAGACTTACCGTGTATTTGTGCGGTTAACTGATTAATTTAGGTTAAATCCCTTTCCAGTGTATGAATTCTGATATTTTCCCTTGAATCTCGACACGCCGTCCCCATATGCCCAACAGACCTAATTTTTGATGGAGACTTGCAATGTCAAATGAGGAAATCCTCGATAAAAACCCGCAGGATGAGGCGCAGATGGATTCTGATGAAGAAATTTTACAGGCGGTTAATGAAACTGACGGTGAAGCTCTGTCCGCTGATGAGCTCATGGAAAGGCTGGATGTAGCTGAGAAAAAAGCCAATGAAAACTGGGATCATTTACTGCGTACGAAAGCGGAAATGGACAATATTCGCCGCAGAACACAGAAGGATCTGGAAAATGCGCACAAATACGCCCTGGAAAAGTTTATTTCCGAGCTGCTGGCGGTAAAAGACAGTCTGGAGCTGGGTATAGGGGCTGCGAGCCAGGAAAGTGTGACCGTGGAAAGCATACGTGAGGGCAGTGAAATGACACTGAGCATGCTCACCGATGTGTTTGAAAAATTCAATGTGGTTGAGCTGAACCCTGAGGGTGAGAAGTTTAACCCCGAGCACCATCAGGCCATGTCGATGCAACCGAGTGCAGAGCATGAGCCCAACACGGTGATTGCGGTGATGCAAAAAGGCTACTTACTGAATGATCGTTTAGTCAGGCCCGCTATGGTGATGGTGTCTAAAGCGGCGGAATAGCCCTTCTACAAAAGGTGTATTGCAGAGAACATTAGCATTGCACCATTGAAAAATATAAACCCGCCCTTATTTAGGGTATAAGTTAAAAATTTAGATTTCTGGAGCAAATCATGGCAAAAATTATCGGCATCGACCTGGGTACCACTAACTCATGTGTCGCTATTATGGATGGTGATACACCTCGAATTATTGAAAACTCTGAAGGCGATCGTACGACGCCTTCAATCGTTGCATTTACCGAAGGCGAAGAGGTTGTTGTTGGCCAGGCGGCAAAACGTCAGGCAGTGACTAACCCTGAAAATACACTCTTTGCGGTTAAACGTCTGATTGGTCGACGGTTTGATGAGGAAGTGGTTCAGCGCGATATCAAGCTGGTTCCCTATAAAATTATCAAAGCTGATAATGGTGACGCCTGGATTGAAGCACGCGGTGAAAAAATGGCACCGCCGGAAGTCTCTGCACGTATTTTGCAGAAGATGAAAAAAACGGCTGAAGAGTTTCTGGGCGAAGAAGTGACTGAAGCCGTTGTAACGGTGCCGGCTTACTTTAATGATTCCCAGCGTCAGGCGACTAAAGATGCGGGTAAAATTGCCGGTCTGGATGTAAAGCGCATTATCAATGAGCCAACAGCGGCTGCGCTGGCTTATGGTATGGATAAAAAGCTGAAAGGTGATTCGACCATTGCTGTATATGACCTGGGTGGTGGTACATTCGACGTATCCATTATCGAGATTGCTGAAATAGATGGTGAGCATCAGTTTGAAGTGCTGGCAACCAATGGTGATACTTTCCTGGGTGGTGAAGACTTTGATATGCGCCTGATTGATTTTCTGGCGGATGAGTTCAAGAAAGATACTGGCATGGATTTACACAATGATCCACTTGCGCTGCAGCGTTTGAAAGAAGCTGCAGAAAAAGCCAAAATTGAACTGTCTTCAAGCCAGCAAACCGATGTTAACCTGCCGTATATTACAGCGGATGCATCTGGGCCCAAGCACTTAAATGTTAAGCTGACCCGTGCCAAGCTGGAGTCACTGGTTGATGACCTGGTTGAGCGCACCATTGCTCCTTGTAAAACAGCACTGGCGGATGCCGGTCTGAGCATCGGTGATATCAATGATGTTATCCTTGTGGGTGGTCAAAGCCGTATGCCCAGAGTACAGGAAGCGGTTAAAAATTTCTTTGGCAAAGAACCCCGTAAAGATGTAAACCCGGATGAAGCGGTTGCCATGGGTGCATCGATTCAGGGGGGTGTACTGGGTGGCGATGTTAATGACATCCTGTTGCTGGATGTCACGCCATTGTCATTGGGTATTGAAACCATGGGTGGTGTTATGACCAAGCTGGTTGAAAAGAATACGACGATCCCTACCAAGGCTGCTCAGGTATTCTCTACTGCGGATGATAATCAGGGAGCGGTAACCGTACATGTGCTGCAGGGTGAGCGTGAAATGGCGAATGGAAATAAATCACTGGGTCGTTTTGACCTGGCGGATATCCCACCAGCACCCCGTGGCGTACCACAGATAGAAGTATCATTTGATATTGATGCCAATGGTATATTGAATGTATCGGCTAAGGATAAGGCGACAGGTAAAGAGCAGTCTATCGTGATTAAAGCCTCTTCAGGCCTGTCTGATGAAGAAGTTGAAAAAATGGTGAAGGACGCCGAAGCCCATGCTGATGAAGACCGTAAGCAGAAAGAGCTGATTGAGGCACGTAATGCAGCTGATGGCCTGATTCATGCGACTGAAAAGTCACTGAAAGACCTGGGTGATCAGGTTGATGAAAGTGAAAAAACAGCGGTTGAAACGGCTATTACTGAGCTGAAAGAGGCGGTTGCCGGTGAGGACAAGGCGGTTATCGAGCAAAAAACCACTGCACTGACTGAAGTGGCGGGCAAAGTGGCTGAAAAAGCCTATGCTCAGTCGCAGCAGCAGGAAGGTGAGGCGACGGCCGATTCTGGCGATTCAGGTGCGCCTGCTTCAGACGATGAGGTGGTTGATGCTGAGTTTGAGGAAGTTAAAGAAGACAAATAACCCACATTTTTGGGGTTAACAGAATGCCTGGTTTTATGCCGGGCATTTTGTATGTCTAAAAGAGAGAAACACGTTCACCGCAGAGAACACAAGAGGTTTTTGCAGGTTCATCGTCGGTAAAAGCAGATGCAGTTAAACGCAATCTGCTTTTCTCTGTGGTTTTTCTGCTCTTTGAGTGAAAATAAAAATTAATATTCATCTGTAAGACAGAGACAAAACAAGCATGTCAAAACGAGATTATTACGAAGTTCTGGGCATATCCAAAGACGCGAATGAAGCCGCGATAAAAAAAGCCTTTAAACGTCTGGCAATGAAGCATCACCCGGATAGAAATCAGGATACCCCGGAGGCAGAAGAAAAATTCAAGGAAGGCAAAGAAGCCTACGATATATTATCCGATGCACAGAAACGCGCAGCCTATGATCAGTATGGCCATGCCGGTGTAGACCCGTCTGCCGGCGGCGGCTATGGTGCGGGCGCTAATGGTGCCGGTTTTAGCGATATATTTGGTGATGTATTTGGTGATATATTTGGCGGCGGCGGTGGTCGTAGTCGTTCATATCGAGGCTCAGACCTGCGTTACAATATGGAGCTGAGTCTTGAGGATGCAGTTTCTGGCACTACAGTAAAAATCAAAATACCGACACTGGTGGGTTGTAAAACCTGTGATGGCAGCGGCGCTAAAAAAGGTTCGTCTCCAACCACCTGCACAACCTGTGGCGGTACTGGTCAGGTACGCATTCAGCAGGGTTTTTTCTCGGTTCAGCAAACCTGCCCGCACTGTCATGGCCAGGGCAAAACCATCAGCGACCCTTGTAATACCTGTCATGGTCAGGGTCGAATTGAAGAGCGTAAAACACTGTCAGTTAAAGTGCCGGCAGGTGTCGACAATGGTGACCGTATTCGTCTCTCCGGTGAAGGTGAAGCCGGGGAAAATGGCGGTCCTGCGGGTGACCTGTATGTACAGATGCATGTTAAGCCTCATCAAATATTTGAACGTGATGGCAATAACCTGTTGTGTAAAATGCCGATTAGTGTTGCCACGGCAGCACTGGGTGGTGAGCTTGAGGTTCCCACACTTAATGGCCGTGTTAAACTAAAAATACCGGGTGAAACTCAGACCGGTCGACTGTTTCGTCTTAAAGGCAAGGGTGTTAAACCGGTACGGGGTGGTGCCATAGGTGATCTATTGTGCAAGGTCGTGATAGAAACACCGGTTAAACTTACCTCTAAACAGAAAGATTTACTGAGAGAGTTTGAGCAAAGTGTTCATGCCGATAATAAAAATCATAATCCGCAGGGTAGCTCCTGGATGGACGGTGTGAAGAAATTCTTTGATGATATGAAGTTATAAACTATGATGGCACCAATATGATTACGCGAAGACGACTATTAACGACTTTGATGGGCCTGACGGCAGGTGTGTTTGCCGGACGTCAGGCATCGGCTGAGGCTGAGGCTGAGCCAACGGCTGAATTGCGTTTTCCCGGTGATCCGACAGATTATAATGTGGTCTACCAGTTTAATAAAGCTGAGCAGGACTACCATAACGGTGTGTTATTTTCTGCGGCTGAAGTGCTGCGCAAGTACCATGATAACGTCACCATTGTGGTTACCGCCATAGGCCCTGGTTTGCATATACTGGGTAAAAAACCATTGCGGCCCGTATCTGATCATATTAAAGAAAAAGTAAAGAGTCTGGCTGAGTACGGTGTTAAATTTCATGCCTGTGGTAATACCATGAAGTCACTGGGCTGGGAGAAAGACGACCTGTATGATTTTGTAGAGGTGGTTGATGTGGGAGCGGTTGATCTGATGCAGCTGCAGCAACAGGGTTATAGTTATATAAGTTGGTAAAAAACCAGCAGGGTTTAAAGCTAATTCTAAAGAGTAAAAAATGTTAAGAATTGCAATCACGGGTGCCGCAGGGCGCATGGGGAAAACCTTAATTGAAGCTTGTCATCAGGCGGATGGTTGTGCTGTCTCTGCCGCTATAGAGCGCCCGGGTATCAGCTTGATCGGTGCAGATGCCGGAGAGCTTGCCGGGGTTGGAGCATTAGATGTTCAGCTGGTGGACGATGTTGCCACGGTGGTCGGTGATTTTGACGTACTGATTGATTTTACCTCGATTGAAAACACACTGAGTAACCTGCAGATCTGCAGAGCAAACAATAAAAAAATCATTATTGGAACAACCGGTTTTAGCGATGAGCAAAAACAGCTTATAACAGAAGCCGCAAAAGATATTGCACTTGTATTTGCACCCAATATGAGTGTGGGGGTTAATCTGTGCCTGAAATTACTGCAAACTGCTGCGGCCATATTTAATGAAGATTATGATATTGAAGTGATTGAAGCGCATCACCGCCATAAAGTAGATGCCCCATCCGGTACTGCATTACGAATGGGGGAAGTTGTGGCTGAAACACTGGGGCGTGACCTGAGTAAATGTGCGGTTTACGGACGTCAGGGGCACACCGGGGCTCGAGAGGCGCAAACCATTGGCTTTGAAACCATTCGGGCCGGTGATATTGTGGGTGAACATACGGTTATGTTTGCGACAGAGGGCGAGCGGGTTGAAATTACGCATAAGGCATCCAGTCGTATGACCTTTGCTAAAGGTGCGGTGCGTGCAGCTAAGTGGCTGCAGGCTAAAGAAAATGGATTGTATGATATGCAGGATGTTTTGGGCTTATAAAAAGCAGAAACTATTTACCGCAAGTGAATATAAATCGATGTGAGTGTTTCAGTGTTGTATGCACTAAAACAATATTTTATTGCGGTAAAGTCTATTGTTTTTGAATAAAAGGTAAATCTATGAAATTTGCATGTGTATTTCCGGGGCAGGGTTCACAGTCTGTGGGCATGATGGCTGAGCTGGCAGAAGAATATCCGCTGGTTGAAGCGTTGTTTGCCAGAGCATCTGAGGTGCTGGGCTATGATTTATGGAAAGTCGTGCAGGAAGGTCCTGAAGAAGAGCTGAATAAAACTGAGGTGACACAACCCGCAATGCTAACAGCAGGTGTTGCAGTATATGAAATACTGATGTCTAAATTAGCTGAGTCGCCGGTCTTATATGCCGGGCACAGTCTGGGTGAATACTCTGCACTGGTGTGTGCAGGTTCAATCGATTTTGAAAGTGCGGTTAAGCTGGTGGCAGAACGGGGCCGCTTAATGCAGCAGGCCGTGCCGGATGGCGTGGGTGCAATGGCGGCTATTATCGGGCTTGATGATGCGGTCATTATAGAAATTTGCGATACCGCCAGTGATGATAATTTTGCAGTGCAGGCGGTTAACTTCAACTCCCCCGGGCAGGTCGTGATTGCTGGCAATATACAGGCGGTTGAAACGGCCATGGCAATGGCCAAGGAAGCCGGAGCAAAACGCACATTAAAGCTGCCGGTCAGTGTGCCTTCCCATTCTAATTTGATGGAGGTTGCCGCGAAGCCACTGGCTGCGTTTTTAAAAGGTATTAAAGTTAAGAAAACCACGCTTCCGGTTATACAGAATGTAGGGGCTAAAGCGCATGCCAGAGCTGCGGACATTAAAAAAAGCCTGGTTAAACAGCTGCATAATCCCGTATTGTGGGTCGATACGGTGAATAACCTGATTGCAGAAGGTGTTGATGCCACGGTTGAATGTGGACCGGGTAAAGTGCTTCTGAGCTTAAATAAACGCATTAATAAAGAAGCATCTCATTTTACCGTTAATGATGTCAGCAGCTTAAACGCGGCTGTAGAAGAATTGACATAAAGTAGAGTAGATTATATGAATTTAGAAAATGAAATTGCGCTGGTTACCGGTGCCAGTCGGGGAATAGGTAAGGCTATTGCGGAAACACTGGCGGCTGCTGGTGCAACGGTGATTGGAACCGCAACCTCTGAGAATGGGGCTGAGCAGATAACGCAATATCTCTCATCTAATGGCGGCAGGGGGCTGTGCCTGGATGTTGCCGATGCTGCCTCTGTTAAAGATGTGATTAAATTGATTGGCGATGAATTTGGTGCGATCAGCATACTGGTGAACAATGCCGGAATTACCCGTGATAACCTTTTAATGATGATGAAAGATGATCAGTGGAATGACATTATTCAGACCAATCTAACGGCCATTTTCAGACTGTCTAAAATGGTTGTCCGGCCGATGATGAAAGCACGTAAGGGTCGTATTATTAATATCACCTCTGTGGTGGGCTTAACCGGTAATGCGGGGCAGACTAATTATGCCGCCGCCAAGGCAGGTGTACAGGGCTTTAGTAAGTCCCTGGCGCGGGAAATTGGTTCCCGTAATATTACGGTTAATGCGGTGGCCCCCGGCTTTATTGATACGGATATGACCCGTGAGTTACCGCAAGAGCAGCGAGAGGCACTGATTTCGCAGATTCCCCTGAACAAACTGGGTGATCCGCAGGATATTGCCAATGCAGTGGCTTTTCTGGCATCCCCTGAAGCGGCTTATATAACCGGTGAAACGATCAATGTAAACGGTGGCATGTATATGCCCTAGGTGTGCGCTGGGCTGGGCGTGAGCTCCCCTGCATTATAAATGGAGTCCATTTAAGGGCTCTCTGAGCGGAGATTTACAGCGTCCACACTGGGCAGATGTTATTTTGGCTTCCCTGGATGGTGGCTAAGTTATTGAATTTATAGGGTTTTAATCTGTATCAAATAGATTAAAAAAAAACTGGTAGTCTGTGTCGTTATTCACTAAAATACCGCGCAGCACATACATATTTGCAACGAGAGGAAAAATACATGAGCAGTGTTGAAGAACGCGTGCGCAAAATAGTTATTGAACAGCTAGGCGTAAAAGAAGATGAAGTGACTAACGCGGCTTCTTTTGTCGATGACCTGGGTGCTGATTCACTGGATACCGTTGAACTGGTTATGGCTCTGGAAGAGGAATTTGAATGTGAAATTCCTGATGAAGATGCTGAAAAAATCACAACCGTTCAGCAGGCACTGGATTACGTTAACGCTAACGGTTAATTCGGTCCGACATTAAAGGAGGGCAGGCATATGCCTGCCTTTTTTTGTTTCTGGCAGGGCCATATTTTACGGTTTTGTCAGCATTGTTGATTAGATAATTATTACTTTTATCCAGGAGCTGTTGGCTTTCTACGATTTCAGGGTAATAGTGAAGAGCAGAAAAATAGCTGGAGAGTGCTTTTGGCAAAACGTCGTGTTGTTGTTACCGGTCTGGGTATCGTTTCACCTGTAGGTAACGATCTTAAATCTTCCTGGGATAGTATTCTGGCGGGCAAAAGTGGTGCCGCATTAATTACTGAATTCGATACTTCAGAGCAGTCTGTTAAATTTGCCTGCACGGTAAAAGATTTTGACGCTTCAGAGTATATCGCTAAAAAAGAACTCAAAAAAATGGATGCCTTTATCCATTACGGCATTGCCGCTTCTGATCAGGCAATCAAAGATTCTGGCATCGAAATTACCGAAAAAAATGCAGAGCGTATTGGTGTTGCTGTAGGTTCTGGCATCGGCGGTTTGCCGATGATAGAAAAAAACAAGGATGCAATGGAAAAAGGCGGCCCCCGAAGAATTTCTCCTTTTCTGATACCGGGTTCAATTATCAATATGATCTCAGGTAATCTGTCGATTATGTATGGTATAAAAGGCCCGAATATTGCGCCGGTTACCGCCTGTACAACAGGTACGCACAGTGTTGGTCTTGGGGCTCGTATTATTGCTTATGGTGATGCGGATGTGATGGTTGTTGGCGGGGCAGAAAAAGCCTGCTCACCTCTGGGTATCGGCGGTTTTGCTGCCGCTCGTGCGCTCTCACGTAATAATGATGACCCGCAGGGAGCAAGCAGACCCTGGGATAAAGACCGTGACGGTTTTGTTCTGGGTGATGGCGCGGGTGTTATGGTGCTGGAAGAGTATGAACACGCCAAAGCCCGGGGCGCAAAAATTTATGCAGAAGTTGCAGGTTTTGGTATGAGTGGCGATGCTTATCATATGACCAGTCCTTCAGAGGGAGGCGAAGGTGCGGCTCGTTGCATGATGAACGCCATGAAAGATGCCGGAGTTAACCCGCAAGATGTGCAGTTTGTGAATGCTCATGGCACCTCAACACCTGCGGGTGATATTGCTGAAACCAGGGCAATGAAGGCTGCTTTTGGCGACCACGCTAAATCCCTGGCCGTGACCTCTACAAAATCTATGACCGGACATCTGTTAGGTGCAGCGGGAGGTATTGAAGCTGTATTTACGGTTATGAGTCTGCGCGACCAGGTGGCGACGCCGACAATCAATTTAGATAATCAGGACCCTGCCTGTGACCTGGACTTTGTACCGCATACGGCCAGAGACATGAAAATTGAAATTGCCATGTCCAACTCCTTTGGCTTTGGTGGAACCAACGGCACCCTGTTATTTAAGAAAATATAAAATGGGGTGGGCCGGTTGGCCGGGCGAGAGAAATACCCAGGAGGGGTGTTTCTGAAAAGCCCTGGACGATCTCTGCTGTGTGCTTTTACTTCGTCACCGTTGGCTCTGCGCAGTAACGTATATATTGTAGCTCTATGCAACCGGGCTATTATTCTCGATAATACACAGAGTATTCGGGTTAATGATGTCTTCTCATCTGATAGTTAAACCACTGAACAGAATGCCTGACTTACTTGCTCTTCATGCGGGTAATCCTGATCGTTATCCCCACCTATTAAACAGCAACTCATCCGCTATGGGTGCTGCAGAAAATAATGCAGTAGCCCGCTATGATATTTTATTTGCCTGTCCGCAACAGACCATAGAGAGTAATGATGAGTCTTTTCTGCAGCAATTGGATCAGGCCTGGTTATCTGAAAAACAGCCCATAGAAAAAACCGCTTTGCCCTTCAGTGGAGGCTGGTTTATATATTTATCCTATGAACTGGTTCAGCAGATAGAAAGCAGTTTGCATCTACCCTGTGCTGAGGATGGTTTCCCCGCGGCTTTTGCCACGCGTTTTCCTTCAGCTATTATAATCGATTCGCACAAACAGCAGGCATATCTGCTGTGTGAGCAAAAATTTGCTGATTGTGTAGAAACGATTGAAGCGGACTTATTGCAGATGGATGTTTCAAAAAATGCGGCTGAACCATATTTACAGTCTTTTGAAATAGATGAAATTGAGGAAGACAGTGAAGAGGCATATCTACAGCAATTAGAAAAACTGCATCAATATATTGTAGAGGGTGATGTTTTTCAGGTGAATTTATCCCGTGGCTGGAAAACCCGGCTGATTCAACCGGTGAATCATGCGAGCTTATATGCTCAGCTTATTAAGTCAAACCCCGGGCCTTTTAATGCGTTACTCACTGCAGGTGATAAAGCCATTATCAGTTCATCACCCGAGCGTTTAATTCAGCTTAAGGAGGGCTGTCTGCAAACCCGGCCGATTGCTGGAACCCGGCCCAGGTCAGAGGATAATGAGAGCGATATCAATCTGTCCAGCGAACTGCTATCACATCCTAAGGAACGAGCCGAACATATTATGTTAATCGATCTTGAGCGTAATGATATGGGGCGGGTGTGTAAACCGGGCAGCATTGAAGTGAATGAGCTAATGGTGCTGGAAAGTTACCGGCATGTGCATCATATTGTGTCTAATATTCGGGGTAAATTGCGTGACAATATCACGCCGGGGCAATTAATCGCGGCGGTTTTTCCCGGTGGTACTATCACCGGTTGCCCCAAGGTGCGTTGCATGGAAATACTGGCAGAACTGGAACAGGTGGGGCGGGGGGCATATACCGGTGCACTGGGGTATTTAAATCATAATGGTGATATGGATTTAAACATACTGATCAGAACCATTAGTCGAAATGCCGATAAACTGCAACTCAGGGCGGGTGGTGGTATTGTCATTGACTCTGACCCGAGGAATGAGTTAAATGAAACACGGGCTAAAGCCAAAGGTTTAATACATGCATTGCAGACGGGAAACAGGACTGTAAAGTGAAAACATTAATCAATGGGGTGGTTGATAGTTGTATCGATGTGTGTGATCGTGGGTTTCAGTATGGTGATGGTTTATTTGAAACCATTGCTTATAAAAACAGCCAGTTGCAGTTGTGGGATGCGCATATGCAGCGTTTACGCCATGGCTGTGATCGTTTGTCGCTGGGTGTTGTCGATGAGGCGCTGTGGCTTGATGATATTAAGCAGCTGCAGTTAAAAGAAGATGCGGTAATAAAGCTGATTATCAGTCGAGGCGTGTCGGGGCGTGGTTACACTTATAATACCTCGAATAATGTGACCAGGGTAACGGCTGTCAGTCTCTGGCCAAATTATACTCGTGATAATTTTCAGGGTATAGCGACCATCTTCTGTAAAACGCCGATTTCAATTAACCCTGTATTGGCAGGTATTAAACATTTGAATCGACTGGATAATGTATTGGCAAGAAATGAATGGCATAGTGCTGATATTGCTGAAGGCTTTATGCTCGATCACAATCAGCATGTGATTGAAGGCACCATGAGTAATGTGTTCTGTGTTCTGGGGGAGGAATTATATACGCCTTCACTGCAGCAGTGCGGTGTTGCAGGGGTAATGCGACAACGGGTGCTTGAATATGCAAAGGTGCAGGGTGTTAGCGTCAATATTATTGAAATTAGTAAGCTGAATTTTTTACAGATGGATTCAATATTTATTACAAACAGTTTGATTGGTATCTGGCCGGTGAAGAAAATTATCGAAGACGGCGTTGTAACTGAATTTTCTGTTGGCTCCCTGGTAATAGAATTGCAACGGGTTTTAAATTGAGCAGGTATGAGTTGGTTATGGTTTATCAGGAATACTGAGTAAGTATGATTAAAAAAATAATAGCGTTAATTCTTATTATATTCAGCGCACTGGTGGTCGATGTTTATTTTTTTCTGAATAAGCCACTGGGGCTTGAAGCTGAAAAAGTGTATGATTTTGTGCCGGGCACCAGCGTTGCTTCTCTGGCACGTGACCTTGAGTTAAAGGGTGTTATTTCCAATAGAATGTATTTTTCAGCCTGGGCCAGACTGACCGGTAGTGCCAGAAAATTTAAAGCAGGGGAGTACCTGTTTAGCCCTGAATTAACAACTTTGCAGCTTATTAATCTGATGCAAAAAGGGAAGGTTCGCTTATACAGTTTGACCCTGGTTGAAGGTTTAACTTTTAAGCAAATGATGCAACAAATTAATAAATCACCTTATTTAAATCACCAGTTAATAGAATTAAAACCCGAGCAGGTTATGCAGCGAATAGGGTATGGGGGAGAACACCCTGAAGGGCGTTTTTTCCCGGACACTTATCGTTTCCCAAAAGGCATGAGTGATATAGATTTGCTTAAACAGGCCTACCGGCAGATGCAGTTGCGTTTAAATGCATCCTGGGAGAATAGAGATACAGCCCTTCCACTGAAAACGCCTTACGAAGCACTCATACTGGCATCCATTGTAGAAAAAGAAAGCGCAATTCCAAAAGAGCGCACATTAATTGCAGGCGTATTTATTAACCGCTTGCGCAGAGGAATGCGACTGCAGACTGACCCAACTGTAATCTATGGTCTGGGCGATAAATACAAAGGTAATATTCGCTATCGGCACCTGCGCACAGATACACCTTATAACACCTATACTCGCAAAGGTCTGCCCCCCACACCGATTGCTATGCCGGGGCAGGGCTCGCTGGATGCGGTGAGTCGACCGGATACAACGCCCTATATTTATTTTGTCGCAATGTCTGATAAATCCGGGCGGCATATATTTTCTGAAACCTTAAAAGAGCATGAGTCTGCGGTTGATACTCACCAGCGAAAAGGCAAGAAAAAGTAAGGCTATAAAATGAATACTCTCTTATTAATTACTCTGGAAGTCTGCGGAGAAGTGCAAAAATGACTCAGCCGTTATTTGTGACGCTGGAAGGTTGTGAGGGCGTTGGTAAAACCTCCAATATGAAGTTTCTTAAATCATTGCTTGAGACTAAAGGTATCGCATTTATAGAAACCCGAGAGCCAGGAGGAACTTCGCTGGGTGAGGCCTTAAGAGCGATGTTACTGGGGGACGACTTTAAGGGTATGGCAGATGATACCGAGCTGATGCTGATGTTTGCTGCCAGAGCAGAGCATGTGGCGCAGGTTATCAGGCCGGCGCTGGAAAAAAAACAATGGGTATTGTGTGACCGTTTTACTGATGCGACCTATGCTTATCAGGGGGGTGGGCGTCAACTAGATATGCAGCGCATTCAGGGGCTTGAGAACTGGGTGCTCGGTGATTTACGCCCTGATTTAACGATCTTGCTGGATGCGCCAATAGCCGTGGGGCGGGAGCGCGCCGGCAAACGAAGTGCGCCGGACCGTTTTGAACAGGAGCAAGATGCGTTTTTTAACCGGGTTAGAAATACGTATCTTGCACGTGCCAAAGACGAGCCCGGGCGAATTAAAGTGGTGGACGCCTGCGGTGATCTGCTTTCTGTTGAAAAGCAGATCAATAAAATTTTCAGTTCCATTCTGGCGTAAAGCCTATGATACATAAAAGTGTGTTTATTTATTTACAGCGATAAACTGCCTGGCTTCAATATGGGCAGGTGAGCGTTTTAATACCTCTTTGTAAGCATTAATAGCCGCGCGGGTATTACTCAGCCAGATATTTGCTCTGGCTAAATAGACCAGTGCCGTTGCATCTGAGGGGTATATTTCAGCGATTTGTTTTGCGTGAGAAGCAAGGTCTTTCCAGTTACGCATGCCTTCTTCTGCAATTAGCAGGCGTATATGGGCTGTATAATTCCAGTGAGACTGTCGTAATACCTCGTAGGTGTAGCGTTTAACCTGGCGCCAGCGTCTTTGGGCAATCAGGGGCAGTGTAACCCCCAGACGGGCATCTATTGATTTTGGGTTTAAATCAATGGCTTCCAGATACTGGCTGATGGAATCGTTGAATTCGCCCTGCATATAGGATAAATAAGCAGAACGTAACAGCGCATACTCATCACTGTTATTCTCGATAAGAGGTGTCAGAACGACAGCGGCCTGTTCATAGTTTTTCTGCGCTTCCAGTTTCAATGATTGAGTCCACACAGTTTCATTAGAGTGTGCAGATGATGAGATAAGTAATAATAAAATAGCACTAAATAAAAGGCTGCTAATTTTTTTTACGTTATGATACATTCTATCTCCTTTCAGGCGTTAGCTTGTTTTGTGGGGGTGTTTTTTTGGTTTTTAATAAGGCACTCTGCATTACCAGCGTGTTGTTAATCCTAAATAAAAATATTGCTGACTATACTGATTATTAATCGTTCTATTCTCATAACCTTCAATACCATAAATTGTGCTTAGTTCAGTATCCTGAGTAAATTTCCAGGTGGCTCCAATTGAGAAAGAACCGGTCTGAAAGTCGGCGAGGTTATAGACGGACAATGCGTCATTATCAACCGCATAAATTCTTTCACCCACTAAAACATCAAGGAAAAAATTATTCAAACCCGTTGTTGCGCCGGAGTTTAGCCAGTGTGTCCATCTGAAATCATATGCTGAAAAGGCTTCGTTTGGCGCAAGGTTCAGATTGTCCGGCTTAATAAAGTAACCTTTTGCGCTTAGCCAGTCTGAATCATTATTAAAGCTAAAGCCGAGGGAAGGCGTCCATTGCGTAACGCTAAGGTCATTATTGTTCGGGTAGCTGGATTCCGCATATTCAATATCGATATAAAAGCCTTTGTCAAACGTCAGGTATGCCAGTTTTGCCGCAATGACACTGACATCATCGGTTAATGTGGTTGGGTCATTATTAGAAATCTCGTGCACGACCAGTTGTGTGGTGATTTTTCCACCTAAGGTGTCATTAAAAAAGTGAAATTGCAGTCGCCCTGAAATGGCGTCCTGGTTGACTTCAGATTCAGTGTTATTTACTTTATTGAATATAATGTTATATTTATTATAAGCAATGGCGAAGCTGAAACTGTCCAGATAATCTGCGTTGAGTAAAAGAGTCCCGGATAAGGAACTGTCTCTTAACTCAGAGTCTGAATAGCTTCCCGGTGCAATGCTTGCGGTTGTTGATACAAACCAGTCTTCACCTGCCTGCGCTAATGTGTTGCTTAGGCCTGCAATGATAATGCCGGTTGTCAGTGTGTTTTTCAATGTTTTCATAATAATGCTGTGTTTAAATTGTTATGCTAAAAAGTATACGTTTTTGGTCGCGTGAAACAGTCTGTTTAATATGTTACCCAGAAGGCCTCTTCCTCGAAACTCACAAAAGATTTATAACGGCGGATATTGAAAGGCCAGCGAAACTCAGTGGCTTTTAAAGTCGGGTTGTAAATGGCGGTATAAATAGTACCAAAGCCTTCTTCATAGTTGTTAGCAAAAAGGGGTGTGTATTCAAAGCTGTCAATAAAACTCTCAATATTAATAGTAGGGTCATATAGTTTGTCAATAAGGAATTTCTTTCGCTCATGGGATTTTGAAAAAATGGCATAATCTGTGAGTTCGTATTCACCCTGGTGATTGACGGCTATAGGAATATGGGAAACGCGGGTGATATTATTCGGGCTGATTTCAACCGTGCTGACATTATAAGCCGCATCAAGAATGGTGACATTATACGTCATATGTGTCGGCACTCGCTGTAATACGTCGACGGCCTGCTGTGTGGTTTGACAAAATTCCAGAATATATCGAAGAATAACCGGTATGCCAAAGCCCACGCCCCGTTCACGTGTGCCGCCAAAAGAGAGTGAAACGGCCAGTCCGTGTTCATTCATGCCGTCCAGCACGCCCCAGAGGCTGTCTAAGGAGGCGATCACCTCGGTCTCAAACCAGCGGGTTTTCATTATGCGCATTTCACATAGCGCGAGGTCATAATCGTAATTGCGAACCAGAACCGGATTGTACTTAGACCACACCGCCTGAGAACAGCCGCTGATATAGGGTGAGGGGCAATAAAAGCTCAGTAGGCGTGCTTCAAGGTCGTCCGCCTCCGTCAGCTCAATCATTGAAAGCCACATGGCTTCGAGTTCCGGCATATGCTCTTTTATGGCGTTATGACAGGCCTGATAGCTTGGGCGATTGAATTCACCTTCATTTAAAAACCATTGTTTATAACTGTCGATGGTTTCCCTGTAAAAGGACAGCCATTTTCCCCCCAGCCTGTCTTCATTAACGAAGCGAACCAGTTTTGTATTTTTCATTATGAATCCGCACTCGATTTCAGGCTTGCATGTTTTGCATAACGCTGTGTCAGTTGTATTTCTTCATCGGTTAATTCCCTGTATTGAATGGCATTGTATACAGATGAAATCAGTTCATCAGCGACGGGTGTGAGCTCATTATGTGCATTTTGAAGTTGCTTATTTGAAAACAATATCAGCATATCGGCTCCTTTGTAAACATACTCATCCTGAGTAAGAATACGTAAAACAAATATCTCATCGTTTTTCATGCCCCGGGTGTTGTTTGCATAATGGCTGTAGTGTAATTTTCCGTTTTGCAGTGTGTAAATACCTGTTTTCGGAATGTCGGTGATTATTTTCAGATCTTTCTCGGTATATTTAAAAATAAGCTGGCTAAAAGCAGGGTGCTTATAGTTAATTGATATTTTATTAAATTCCTCTGGTCTAAGATCAAACTCTGTCTGGCTAAATTCAAGCAGATGAAATAAAAACAGTGGGATATGTTGATTACAGAATTCAGACATATTGGTGATTGCACTAATACCGGTGACGCGAGGGTTTATTTCTCCCAGATACACCCTGATATTATCTGTGTCTGAAACATCAATCAGGTAATCAATCTCAAAGTAACCCCGGTAGCCATTTTTGTACAGTGTCTGCCCGAGACGGGTGCTGTATTCATACATGGTTTCCTGTGTTGAGCGGTCAAAAATATCCGGGTCTACATTGTTGCCGCACCAGCCACCTTTGTAGGGGGTTAGTTTGGGGTGGCCGATAATTTCTGTGAGAATTGGTCCTATATAGGTTCCCTGTCGTGTTGCGCAGGCTTCCATTGCGACCTGCAGGCACTGTATGTGTTGCATTACTTTAACCTTGTCCTGCGCTTCTATTGTCTCTGCAGCTTCATGGTAATCTTCTTCATTAGAAACAAAAAATGTTGTTTTCCCAGAGTCACCATAGGCCGTCTGGATAACGACATCATTACCCAGTTGATGCTTTTTGATAGTGTCTTTTAACTGCTGATAGTTTTCAATTTTAACCAGTGCATTGGGAACACTGGGCACATCAACACTGTTGCCAATTTCAGTGGTGGTTATTTTGTTATCAATATGCTTTACCAGTTTGTTCGCAGGCATAATCAGATTCATATCCAGTGAATCAACCATTTTTTCCAGTTCACGGTCATAAAATAAAAACAACGCATTCGTGTTTCGGTTTAATGCCTGGTTATTTCTGATGTGGGCAACAATTTCCTTATTACCCAGTAAAAACTGATTAATAGATTCAATATCTTTAAAAGCAGGTAAATTGCTATATTCAGGAAGAATAACATTTCGGTTCTGTTCATCATAACAGTCAATAAGGTTAATGTTGAACCAGTGCTTTACCCAGTCAGATAAAACCATTAAATTAAAATTTGATGCGCTAATAAAATACTGAATGGTTTCATCCTGTTTAAAATGATCTTTAATGTCCTGAATAGAGTGTAGTGTTTTATTGTTCATTAATGTGGACCTGTAAAATTTATTCTGTGAAATTAATCCTGTAAAAAATCGGCGGTAAAAATTTTCAATCCTTTTTTAGCATGATAGCCATGGATTTCTTTTATCTGAATATTCTTTAAGTAGATAAATATGTCATATGTAATCAGCTGCCCGGGGACAATAATAGGAAAGCCGGGAGGGTAAGGGGTAATAAACCCTGCGCAAACCAGTTGTTTGTCATTCATAACCTGTTGTATTAATTCAGTCGATAAGGGAACATATTCAATGTTTTCTGATTTTAGCCCGGCATAATAGGCATTTCTTATTTCTACAGCCTGAAAATTATTGTTTTTATGTGATTGAACAGCGACGAACTTCTTATGGTAGTTACGTGTTAAAGGTAAGTTAATAATGTTGGTGTTTTGTTCTACGGCTTTTGAATTGTTTTTCAGTTTACTGGCAATATGACATAGAGATTCAATAAGGTATTGAATGCTGTGTTTGTCTACCCCTATATTAATAATAATGAGAATGGTGTTTTTTGATGTTTTATTGACTTGAATATCATATTGCGTCATTAGCATTTGCCGGAAATTAGGGCCGTCTATTCCGGTTGCGCTGATATCCAGAGTGATGCGTGTCGGGTCAACAGAGAACACCTGTTTTCTAAACGTCCTGTATAGGTCCGGGTAGTGCATAGTATGTTGTTTGTCTGTTTCTGTTGTATCGAGATATTCTGATGGTATCATTTGCCTGTCGCCAAGCACTTTGAAATATCTGTTTAAGTGTTCTGAGTTCTGTATTTTTTGTCGCAGTTGCCATGCAAGTAGCAGGGAGTTTTTCACCAGTTCGTAGCCTTCCAGGCTCATTTGTCTGCGAGCAAAATCCAGTGATGCGATGATTTGATAGTTCGGTGAAGTCGATGTATGTGTGCGGTAGGCTTCATAAAAATCGTCTTCAGAGAATTCGCAGTCATGGGTGTGTAACATGGAGGCCTGCCGAAAGGCGGTTAATGTTTTATGCACCGAATGAGTCGCATACACCCGAATCTTAAATTGTTTGGGATCAGGGTATAGATCGTTATTCAGCAGAAAATCATCGTCATCAATATCTGATTTTTGTTCCCACTGTTCGTAAATATGTCTATATTCATCGCTCTTTAACATTGATGACAGGGCATTAGCCGCACTCATGGCTGTTTTTCCCCGGAACAGAGGGTTAAAGTACCCGAATGAGAACCAGGCTTCGTCCCAGTGAAAAATAATATCAGGTTTAATGGCAAGAATGTCCATCATGTAACGCTTTACGTCATAGATAATGCCATCAAAGGTTGAGTTGGTTAATGTAATCTGTTTTACGCGGTGAAGCTGTTTTTGTTTTTTTAAATCTAATAAAACCTGCTTTATTCTATTAAGTGTCACGCAACCGTAAAGGTCATATTGATTCAGAGGATAGGTTTCCAGAAATATGGGTTTTGCACCGCTGAGTAAAACAGAATAGGGGATGGATTTATGACAGTCTGATGACACCAGTACAATATCATCAGGGTGCAGGTTAGCCTGCATGACTATCTTGTTTGCGGTGGTTGTGCCATTGGTTACAAAGTAACTGCTTTTTGACTGAAATAAATCAGACGCCTTATTTTGTGCCTGGGAAATGGAGCCTTTAGGGTCCATGATAGAGTCCATTCCGCCCAGTGTAGAGGATGTTTCAGCAGAAAAAATACCTTCACCATAAAAATCTGCAACATCTCTGATCCAGTAAGATGACTGTATCGATTGCCCCTGAGATATTGGCAGTGCATGAAAAGCGCCCTTGGGTCTTTTGGCATAAGATCGCAGAGCGTCAAAAAAGGGTGTTGAAAATCGTTGTTCAATACCACTCAGAATATGATGATGGATATCAGCAAAAAAATTCGGGCTTTGAGTGTAGATAATGCGGTCGAAAGTTTCCAGTTGCAACTCGGTAGCGTAATCCTCGCAAATATAGTAGTTGTCCAGATCTGGCCTTAAATGAGAGATGTGTTTTTTAAGCAGTATAGATTGTTGATCAGTGCTGTTTTCAATGCCCTGTAAAAAAGGACTGAATTCTTCTTCAAATACACATGCTCTGTCAGATTTTATTTTAAAGTTATCAATGTAAATGCAGGCCTGAATGGTTGGGTTTGATAGAATGGCAATAATTGCATCATAATAGTTATCAACAAATAATATATCATACAGGGACTGGTCGTGAAATGTTATATAGTTAGCCAGCGAGTTTCTGTAAAGTAGTTCATATTCATGGGGGGCAGGATGAATAATTAAAACTTCAAAGTAGGGCTTAAGTGTTTTATTTTTTTCCTTGTCGGAATAGTTTGATGCGAGCAGATTACTTTGAGGTTTGTCAAGGTTATTTAAATTTGTCTGGAAAGGAATAAACTCGCGTGCACGGTAAGTTTTGTTAATTAATGAATTTAGCAGGTTGCCACAAAGTAATCTGAAGGCACTTCGATCTTCATTCTTAATATATTCTCTTAGCTGAAAAAGTGTTTCGTATCCGGGATATGCCCAGTAATATTCTATTTTAAATATTGTCTCCAGCTCATTATTTATCTGCTGGATGTCTTCTGTTTCTGATGTTTGGTATAGTGTTTTCCACAGATCCAGCCGATGGCTTTCAAGATCAAATATGGGGGCTTTATATGTCACAGGTTTAATTTCTCAGGTTATTCTTGCAGAGATAATAAAATAGATTTCGCATTAACATTTTCAGGGTCGAGAATCAGTACTTCCTGCATAATGCTTTTGCTGCGTTCAGTTTCACCTGTTTTTAATGTAAGTAGTCCAAGCTCTGTTAAATACAGGTTGTCGCTCGGATAGCGAATTAACATTTTTATCAGAATTTTTTCAGCCATCTCAAAATTTTCAGTCTGGCGTAATATATATGCCAGTCTTAAGTTGGCGTAATAGTTATAAAAATCGATGCTTATTATCTGATAACCAATTTTACTGGCTTTTTCATAGTTCTTTGAGAGTAAATATACATACATTAATCCGGCCTTTGGTGTCAATGCATCTGGTAGTGCAGTAATGGCCTTCATGTAATGTGTTTCTGCATTCTTATAATGTTGATTTAAGCGGTATAAATAGCCGAGTCGGTTGTTTATGCCATAGGCATTGCTGTATTTATGGTATACCAGCTGAAGTGATTTTATTGCATCATCGTAGTTACCGGATTTCTCATAATTATATGATTTATAATAGGCCTGAGAAACTCGTTCGTTTGTTAGTTCCTGTGCAATAGATGAGCTAATAGTTGCAGTTTCTATAAGAAGTATTGCAACAATTAAAAAATAGCGTTTCAAAAGTATCTCCATTTACGGTGTATGTTGTACTAGTCGGTAATCGCCAAAGCGAATTTCTTTAAACCGCTTAACCGGGTCGAGTAGTATGGTTGTTTCCAGTTTGAAATTAAAAAAACGATTGCTGATTTTCCCCCTGACGGTTGTTTCGTTATCAAAGTGGTATTCAGCATGGCTGCTTACCCAGTTAATATAAAATGAGTTTAGCAGGTTTGCGATGCTCGACTGCCAGTTATTGAGTAGCAGGGAGTTATTAATTGTGTCAGACCAGGTTAATTTTGGTGCATAGGACAGTGGCAATGTTGAGAGTGCTAAAAAGAGCATTTTCAGATAGGGGTCTTTACCCTCGCAGCCGTTGAAATAAAAATTACCATATTGTTTGCTAAAATACAGTTTTCCCCCGGCTGTTTCAAAATAATAACTGGTCAGGTCTGACATTTTAACCTGAAAAGAGAAGCTGTCTGTTTTTTCATCTTTCAGGTATACATCATAAGTTAAGATTTCATCCAGTATAAAGTTTGTTACCTGATCGTAATAAAGATCAAACTCACAATGGGTAATATTAGCATGTACTTGCGGTAAACCGGATGAATGAAAGCGCCCAGACTGTTTATAGTTGACAAAAACAAAGGGCAGGGTCGGTGCTATCTCCGAATAATCGGTCTGTATCTGTATGTGTATATGGGGCTGAGGCGAATGGCCTGAATTACCACACAGCCCCAGCACCGTACCAACAACGACCCATTGGCCTTCAATGACATATATTGACTGGTTGGCAAAGTGTGCCAGTTTGACAATATAGCCCCTGGAGTCTTCAATGATGATTTCATTACCCCAGTTATTAATGGTGTCAACTGAACCTATTGAGTTATCTGGCAGATAGTGAATCACTTTTATGACCCGGCCACGCACGGGAGAGAGTACTTCCTGTGCGTAACAATAATAATCGGTTAGTTGCTTGCCTTCATTAAGGTAGGTTTTTTTCTGTGAATCGCAAATAACAAAATCATAGGCATACCTGTAGGCTCCCTTATGGGTCCAGTCACCATCAAATCCCTGCCAGCAATGCCACTTACCCCTGAAGGGAAGAGATAACGCGGCAGGGGTGCTGACAAACCGGTCTTTGCTGGTTTGATAATATTCCAGATTCTGTTCCGGCGTACCGATGTACACCTGAGTTTGCAACGGGTATTTCAGTAAACCAAGGGCATAAATAAAACTTAAAGTGACAATAGTGAAGGGCAGGGTAAAAACAGGCAGGCCATACTGTGAAAAGAATACATGCCCGGCACTTGCGATCAATGTGGCAAATGAGACCCCCAGAAGGGCTATGCCATAACTTTTCAAAGATGGAATATTAAATACCCCCCCCAGAGCCATGGCAATGAGAATATAGTTAAAGCCGCTGATATCCTGTGCAGCGGATTCAATAGAGCCCGTAAACAAGCCGTAAATGGTTATGCCAAGACTGAAACCCACCACGGATAGAACAAACAAAATACGTGAACTGATCAGTATCAACAGGCCAAGCAATAAGCCGGTTATTTCATTAGGCATAAAAATAATAGCGCCCAGCGCTTTCAGGTAACCGCTGAACCAGAATGGAAAAACATCCAGGTTCAGTGGGTAAGGTTGGGCATATAGCCCCATAACATATAAATTGGTGAAGCTGGAGGCGGACAGGTACACCAGAATGCTGACAATAATAAAGGGTATACTGAGAATTTGCAGGCCAAATAGTTGATAAAAAACCTGAGAGGTGACGATGGTGATAACCATTGTCAGGCTACCGGCAATAATGACCATGAGCAGGCTCAAGGCGGAAATTTGAAAGATATAGCCAATGGCCAGCCCGACCAGAAGTGCATTGTAAGTAAAATATCCGGTGCTTAGAAATGTGCTCTGGTAACCCAGTAGACGAGCCACCGTGTAGGCTGAAAGAATGGACAGCATGCCGGATATACCGGCGTTGTAATTAAGCAAAGTAATGCTCAGGATAATCAGGCCGGGTACAATGCCTTTAATAAAAAATATATCGGAGTAGCTGTTTAGCAGAGAGCTAAAAAGGCTTTTGATATCATCGGTGAAGATCATTTAATAGAGCCGGAATTAACTTTAAAATGGCGGGGCTGGTTGTTTTGTGTGTTGAATAAACCACCAGCGTAAAATTTGAAAAAGCATTCTAACATGGTGTCTTAGGTTGCATATAAGAGGAAGGTCACACTTCAACCTAAATCAATTAATATTATAAAAAGCTCGAGTGATGCGTGGGCATTGATTAACTAATGCTCACGCATCATTCGTATCTTTTTCAGGCCTGATTAAATGTTCGGCTTAGTCATCAGGCTGGGGCATGGGCAGTCCCGCTAGTTTGCATACTTCATGGGTCGGGTCTGTCGGAAATAATTTATAAATATGCTTTTCGTATTCTTTCTGATTGTGAAAATGCGTATTTTTTGAGCCCAGTTCCCGAACAACCCTGTGCATGGTTGGGCACACCTGATTCTCATCGTAATAATCCCTGAAATATAAAATCAGCTCCCAGTGATCATTGTATAAATCAACACCATCATTTTGGGCAACCACTTCGGTAAAGTCTTCACTCCAGTCTGCGAGGTTACTAATAAACCCCTGCTCATTTGTCTCTACGCTTTTGCCGGCTACATTTAACATCATAATTCAGCTCTCCTGGTTTATGTATGTCCGAGGGCATACTGGTATGGGGGGGCAGGCGTATTAATCACCTGTATTTCTGAGTATAGTAATACTGAGTGTTTTAGTGTTCCTGCAATGTGAATTCTGATTAACGGTAGCCAGTTCAGGCATTGTAAAAGCATGATTTTAGAAGGGGCTTTGTGAGCCAGGCGTGGTAACTTCAGGAGCATAGCTTAAGTGGGCTGGTGGGGGTATAATTCATGGTTATGGCCTGTTCTATGACTGATTTCCGATGACCTCTCTCCTATGATTTATCCCTGGCAGCAATCCCAGTGGCAAAATGTGCAGCAGCAACAGCAGACTGACAGATTACCCCATGCGTTATTATTAATCGGCTCCCAGGGCCTGGGTAAGCTTGATTTTGCCCGGCAACTGGCTGAGAGTCTATTGTGTCAGAACCTTCAGGTTGAAGGTGATGCAGGTGGCCAGCCCTGTGGTAAGTGTGCTGCATGCAAACTTCTGGCAGCGGCTACACACCCCGACTTATTTATATTGCAGGCCGAAGAACCGGGCAAGGCCATCAAGGTTGATGATGTGCGACAGTTATCAGCTCGCCTGAATTTAACGAGTCAATATGGCGGGGCCAGAGTGGCATTGCTGGTAGATGCCCATGATATGAATATGAATGCGGCAAACAGTTTATTGAAAACCCTGGAAGAACCGGCAGCCGGTACGATTATTATTCTGGTGAGTTCATTTCCTCAGAAATTGCCGGTTACGGTTCGTTCACGTTGCCAGTGCGTTTTTTTCAGAGAGCCAGATACCGCACAGGCCCTGAGCTGGATGAATGCGCAGGGGGTGGTTTCATCTGAAGCGACGGCTTTACTCAGTATGGCCCATGGTGCGCCCCTACTGGCGATGAACTTACAGCACAGTGAGCTGTCATCTTATCACCGACAATTAGTATCGGCATTGCTTGCGATGATTAAAAAAACGTCTGTTGTAGAGCAGGCAGAACAGTTGCATAAGCTGCCATTACCCAGCCTGCTGGGCTGGTTATATGACTGGATACAGGATTTAATTAAACTGCAACAGTGTGGAGATACGGTAAAACTGGTGAATGAAGCCCATAAAGCCGATTTGCAACAGCTGGTGACACGTTGCCGTTTAGCGGACCTGTATGAGTACCTTGATCAACTGGCTAAAAGCCGACAATTACAGTCATTCCCGCTGAATTCACAACTGTTGTGGGAAGATTTGCTATTATCATGGAGTAGATTAATAAAATAACCGGGTTAGACATGGGCAATAGAACAGTAACTAACAAAAATAGGTAAGATATGGCGGCAGGTGGCGCACCAAGACAGGGGATACTTTCATTAACGATAAAAGACAAGGCCGCATTGTATGCCGCTTACATGCCTTTTGTGGAAAATGGAGGCCTGTTTATTCCAACCAATAAATCCTACAGCATTGGCGAAGAAGTTTTTATGCTGCTGACACTGATGGATGATAGTGAGCGGCTTCCGGTGGCGGGTAAAATTATCTGGATCACACCTGCAGGGGCTCAGGGTAACAAGGCGGCAGGGATTGGTGTACAATTCGGCCCACAGGATAATGGTCAGACCCGGGCTAAAATTGAAACCTATTTGGCCGGTGCGCTTAAATCTGATCGCGCGACACATACCATGTAAACCCCGTCATTGGTCGTTAGTCGTTGGTCAAAAGCACAGCGCCTGCGGCGCACCGTTTTGGCGAAAGACTAATGACCAAAGACTAACGACTTTTTTAAATATGTTTATAGACTCCCACTGTCATCTGGATCGAATCGATCTAAAAGACTTCAATAATAATTTCAATCAGTTAATGCAGACCATCCAGACAGCTCAAGTCGAGCGCATGCTTTGTGTGTCGATTAATCTTGAGGATTACCCCGCCATGAAAGCGATGGTTGATGCGCTGGATTATGTGGATATATCCGTGGGGGTGCACCCCTGTGATACGCAGCATGACACACTGAAATTACAGCAGTTAATTCAACTGGGTGCAGACCCGAAAGTAGTGGCAATCGGTGAAACCGGGCTGGATTACTACTATGCCAAAGAGTCCCGGGAACAGCAGATCGGCAGTTTTCAGCTGCATATGCAGGCGGCTAATGAATTGAACAAACCGGTGATTATTCATACTCGGGATGCCCGGCAGGACACGCTGGATATTTTACGTGAAGGTAATATCGAGAACTGCGGTGGGGTTTTGCACTGCTTTACAGAAAGCTGGGATATGGCTCGACAGGCACTGGATATGGGCATGTATATTTCATTTTCAGGGATTGTGAGTTTTCGTAATGCCGATGATCTGCGGGAAGTTGCCCGTCAGGTACCGGATGAGTATTTCCTGATTGAAACCGACTCACCCTATCTGGCACCGGTTCCGCACCGGGGCAAACAGAATCATCCTGGTTGGGTCACTCATGTGGCTGAATGCCTTGCCCAGGTACGCGGAACCACTGTGGAAAAGATTGCCGCGCTCAGTAAAGCTAATTACCTGCGTCTGTTTGCGCAAAAATAGAGGCATGGGGCATTAAAATGCGGATTAATGTTATAATCTCAGCGTTATAATGGCAGAAAAATGTATCTGGAAAATCGCCCGGAAATATTGCCCGGAAACACTGTTCGAAAAAACCACCTGAAAAAATCACAGCAAGGTCACAGGTAACACAACCATGAAGTATGACGTATCAGAGGAAGAACTCAGAAAGTCCCGCGTTCCCCATGAGGTATTTCTCACCAACCTGATTTTTAACCATGTGCTGGTGTTTGTTGCCATTATGAGCGCAAGCTCCCTGACCCATTTCATTGTTGTTATTCCGGTTTTTTCCGTACTGAGTCTTTTATATATTTTCTGGGGTACATGGCGAACAAAAAAAAATGGAACCTGGTATGTGCGCATGCACTGGAAAATTGCGGCGCGTCGCAGTCGTTTTTTTCTATTAATGCTGGCGGTAATGGGCATGATTTTTGGTATTATCTGGGGGCTGTCCGGTGGTGATATGAAACCACAGCATTGGGCGTTTGGTGGCGCGGCTTTTTTACCCACAATGGTTACGGTGCTGGGGCTGATTATTTTTGAGTCTGAGTCACTGCATCAGGCTAAAAAAGGTGAGTTGCCTGACTGGGTGGGGCAGCGTTACCCGGAAAATGCAGCCACACCTGTTAAGGAGCAATGATGGCTAAGCATGTGTTTCTGAGCGTGCTGGGCCTGACCCTACTGGCTCTGGTCGCAGGTGTTTATCTGTCTTCCCTGGGCGACTCCCCGACAGACAGTGCGGGGTTTGAGCATGGTGCTTATCCGTGGCAGATAGAAATATTGCCCTCTGGCTATACCCGGGTTTTTAGTCTGACAGTAGGACAATCCAGCCTCAAAGATGCGGAGCAGCTGTTTAAGGAAATGGCTGAAATCACTCTGTTTATACCGATAAAAAACGAATCAGAATCGCAGACGACAACCTCATCAGTCGCGGTGGTTGAGGCCTATTTTTCCAGCGTAAAAACCGCTGGGCTTAAGGCTAAAATGGTCATGTCAATGGATGTGCCATCCAGTGCAATTGATGCTATGTATGCTCGCGGTGTTCGAATTTCAACATCCGACAGTGGTATACGAAAAGTGACGCTGTCAGATGAAGATGCAAAGAAAGTGCGGGCGTCACCCATTGCATCAATCACCTATTTGCCATCGATAAACCTGCAGGCCGCTTTAATTGAAAAGCGCTTCGGGGTGCCAACAGAAAAGCTGGCAGACTCAGACAGTGATGCGATACACTGGCTGTATCCGGCGAGGGGGGTCGATATCGCGTTGAGTGAGTCCAGTAAAGAGGTGGTCCAGTACACGATACCCAGTAAATTTGAAGCACTGGTGCGGCCATTACGAGCAGGCAAATAATAGCGTTTAAAGTCATAAACATTAATCATAATTATAAAAATTGACAGGGGTTACCTGAGTGAGTACAACGAGTTCAAATCCAGATATTGAAGCCGTAAAAAGCTATTTATTACAGTTGCAGAAAAATATCTGTGATGCCTTAAGTGAAGAAGATGGCGGTAAAGCATTCGCCGAAGACTCATGGCAACGCGAGCAGGGCGGTGGTGGTAAAAGCTGTGTGCTGGCAGACGGTGACGTATTTGAAAGCGCCGGCATTAATTTCTCTCATGTGTTTGGCGGTAAATTACCCGGCTCGGCCACGGCACATCGCCCGGAGCTGGCGGGCCGTTCATTTCAGGCTATGGGTGTGTCGCTGGTGATTCACCCTAAAAACCCGTACATCCCTACATCACACGCCAATGTGCGCTTTTTCGTTGCAGAAAAAGAAGGCGAAGATCCCGTGTGGTGGTTTGGCGGCGGTTTTGATCTGACCCCTTATTATGGCAATGAAGAAGATGCAAAGCACTGGCACCAGGTATCAAAAGCCGCTTGTGATCCGTTTGGTGACGATGTTTACCCCAAATACAAAAAATGGTGTGATGAGTATTTTTACCTGAAGCACCGGGATGAACCCCGGGGTATTGGTGGGCTGTTTTTTGATGACTTAAATGAATGGGGTTTTGAAAAAAGTTTTGCTTTTATGCAAAGCGTTGGTGACCATTATATTAAAGCCTACCGGCCCATTGTGCAAAAACGCAAAGCCATGGAATATGGTGAGCGCGAGCGTGATTTTCAGTTATATCGTCGCGGTCGTTATGTGGAGTTCAACCTGGTGTATGATCGTGGCACATTATTTGGTTTACAGTCCGGTGGTCGTACCGAATCGATTCTGATGTCGATGCCGCCGAATGTACGCTGGCGCTATAACTGGCAGCCGGAACCCGCTAGTGCTGAGGCCGAACTCTATGAAAAATACCTGAAGCCACAGGACTGGATTTGATTTTATAAGCAAACAGTAAATAAGCAGAAGGACGAACAAATGAGCAATCAACAATCATCACTTTTAATTCCCGGATTTCTTTTAGCGGCAGGCATTGCGGTTGCCGGCTTTTTTATAAGCCAGACCATATACAATGCCAAAGTCGCGCTTAATACAGCAGAGGCTAAAGGTCTGGCGGAAAGAAGAGCCATGGCTGATCGCGCCAACTGGGAAATACTTTTTAGCGTATCCGGTAATAAGCGGGAAGACTTACCGGCACTCTATGAAAAAGCGGAACAGCACCAGAAAACAATTATTGGGCTGTTAATTGAGGGTGGCTTCAGTGATAAAGAAATAAAACGCGGTGTGATTGATTATCGTTATCAGGAGTTTCGTGACGACAAACAGAAGCTGGTTGATCAGGTGCATAAGCTGGTGGGGGACATCAGTGTTGAAACCAATAAAGTTGAGCTGGTGGGTGAAGTGCGCAGCAAAGTTAACCGCCTGATTGCGCAGGGTATCGCCATTGAAAACCGCCCCCCCGCCTATCGTTTCACAAAATTAAATGAAATAAAGCCTGAAATGCTACGTGAAGCGACTAAAAACGCCCGGCTTGCGGCGAATGAATTTGCCAGCAATGCCGGTGTGACCGTGGGGGGCATTCGCAGTGCAAGACAGGGAAGTTTTTATGTGATTGATGCCGGTGAAGAATACGGTGATACCGGCAAACTGGAAAAAGATGTCAGAGTTGTCACCACAATTACTTTCTATCTGACAGACTGATTATTTCAATGATGCGGAAGAACAGGGCCAGACGCAGTCCTCCGAGGGTGGGTTGGACTGTGCAACCTGGAACAGAAAGCCTTATCATAAAGAATTAACGATCCCCCCTTGATATTCTCTTAAATATTCTCTATTCTTTCTCTACTGAGAACGTTTAGAGAATATTTGTCATGCTTACCAATAGCCAGCAACGCACCCTTGATTTTATTCAGGCCTATATACTGAGGCAGGGGCATGCGCCCACGTACCCGGAAATTGCCAGAGGAATAGGTATACAGTCTCAGGGCACCGCTCACCGGTATGTAAAGGCACTGCTTGAGATGGGCTACCTGATAAAGGAAGAAGGTTCCCATCGTGGGCTGCGCCTGCCACAGGAGATAATTGAGCAGGGTACGAGCATTCCACTGCTGGGCAAAATTGCTGCGGGCCAGCCCATTGAAGCGGTGAGTGGCCATGATGCGATTAATCTGAACCAGATGTTTGGCGGCGAAAATCGTTATGCGCTTAAAGTCTCCGGTGAATCCATGATTGAACTGGGTATTCTGGATGGCGACA
>UOFI01000058.1_pt1 | contig 61266 bp, 38 predicted proteins | sample 1988361 | NCBI WGS metagenome assembly UOFI01 (sample SAMEA4712194, study PRJEB27164) | hydrothermal vent metagenome | biome: marine basaltic hydrothermal vent biome; feature: marine hydrothermal vent; material: mineral | place: Pacific Ocean | collected 2011-06-14/2011-07-23 | depth 1689 m
GGTTTTTACAAGTATCTCACACCTCCGTCAGATATTGTAAGAGAGTTTCGCACCCTCCCTGGCGCTTAGATCCGGCACGGCTTCCTTGCCGTGCGTTCGCCGAGCTGCGATATGACATAAGGTCATATCGGTCTCGGCTCACCCACATCGAAGCCAATGTCGTCCCCAATTTGGTAACACTCATTAACCCGGTTAAGGCTAATCAGGTTTTTACAAGTATCTCACACCTCCGTCAGATATTGTAAGAGAGTTTCGCACCCTCCCTGGCGCTTAGATCCGGCACGGCTTCCTTGCCGTGCGTTCGCCGAGCTGCGATATGACATAAGGTCATAACGGTCTCGGCTCACCCACGTCGAAGCCAATGTCGTCCCCAATTTGGTAACTGCCGATATCTCTCGGACTGTCAATCTCTGAGAGGTCCCTGGCTTATAATCCTGCGAGGTTTCCATATTCGCATTCTTAGAAGCCGTTTCAGCTTCTGACTAAATGAAGGTGGTTAAGCCTTATTCATTATTCTACAGTTCTTAGGACTGTTTGGGTAGCAATAAGTTCACCTTATTCCGCTTTGTATCGCTTAGGTCTGAGTAGGTTTTTCGGGTGTTCAATCGGGCTTTTTAGGTTTAAAATTCACGTCTTATAAAATTCTCCGCAGCTTGCCCTGGTGTAAGCTGCAATCTAATCTGCTTTTTTGAGGCTATTAATGCAATATTTCCGTGGATCGCCCGCGTTATCAAACTTTCGTATTGATAAATTACTAAAACAGCTTAAATCGTCTATTCCTGCCATGGTTAATGTGCAGGCTGAATATGTGCATTTTGCGGATATTGAGGGGAGTCTGTCGGCTGACGACGCCTCTGTGCTGAAAAAACTGCTTAAATATGGCCCGGCTTTTCAGGCTTATGAGCCGACGGGGCAGTTGTTTCTGGTGATGCCGCGCTTTGGCACTATTTCCCCCTGGTCGTCTAAGGCGACGGATATTGCGCGGCATTGTGGTCTTTCGGCGGTTACACGGCTGGAGCGGGGCATTGCTTATTATATTGAGTGCGAGGCTCTGAATGATGAGGATAAAAAGTTAATTAGCGCATGTATTTATGATCGTATGATTGAAATGGTCTTGCCTGATTTTGATTCGGCGGCGGCGATATTTGATCGGGCTGAGCCGGTAGAAGGCAGCCATGTGGATATTCTGGGGGCAGGGCGTAAAGCGCTGGTTAAGGCCAATATTGAGCTGGGGCTTGCTCTGTCAGAGGATGAAATTGATTATCTGCTGGAGTATTTTCAGTCGGTTGAGCGTAACCCGGGGGAGGCGGAGCTGATGATGTTTGCTCAGGCCAACTCTGAGCATTGTCGCCACAAAATTTTTAATGCGGACTGGGTGATTGATGGTGAGGTGCAGGATATCTCGTTATTCGGTATGATTCGCCATACCTATAATCAGTCGCCGGCGCATATTCTAAGTGCCTACCATGATAATTCGGCGGTGATTGAAGGGCACACCGCCGGGCGTTTTTTTGCCGATTCCGTAAGCTCTGAGTACGCATTGCATCAGGAGCCGATGCCGATTTTAATGAAGGTAGAAACCCATAACCACCCCACCGCCATTTCACCTTTTCCCGGGGCGGCCACCGGCTCTGGCGGTGAAATTCGTGATGAGGGTGCCACCGGGCGAGGTTCTAAGCCCAAGGCGGGGCTGTGTGGTTTTTCGGTTTCTAATTTAAAAATTCCCGGCTTTGCTCAGCCCTGGGAAACCGACCACGGTAAACCGGAGCGTATTGTTTCGGCACTGGATATTATGCTGGAAGGCCCGCTGGGGGCGGCGGCGTTTAATAATGAATTTGGCCGGCCCAATATCAATGGTTATTTTCGCACTTTTGAAGAAACTGTGCCCGGCGTGATGGCGGATGGAAAGCAGGGGGATGAAATTCGCGGTTATCACAAGCCCATTATGCTGGCGGGTGGCTTTGGCAATATGCGTAAAGAGCATATTGATATGATTGATATGCCGGCGGGCACACCGGTTGTTCTGCTGGGTGGCCCGGCTATGCTCATTGGTCTGGGGGGCGGGGCGGCATCGTCTATGGCCTCCGGTGAAAGTGCTGAAAATCTGGACTTTGCTTCGGTACAACGGGGTAACCCGGAAATGGAGCGCCGCTGTCAGGAGGTGATTGACCGTTGTTGGGCGCAGGACGATAACCCCATTATCTGGATTCACGATGTGGGGGCCGGGGGCATTTCCAATGCTCTGCCGGAGCTGGTGAATGATGGCGGTTGTGGTGCGGAGTTTGAATTACGCAAGGTGCATATTGATGAGCCGGGTATGTCGCCTATGGAAATCTGGAGTAATGAATCTCAGGAGCGTTATGTGCTGGCAATCGCCGATCATCAGCTGGATGATTTTAAGGCGTTGTGTGAACGTGAGCGATGCCCCTTTGCGGTGTTGGGGGTAACCACCGAAGCCATGGACCTGAAAGTGCATGACCAGCACTTTAATGATTATCCGGTGGATATGCCGCTGGATGTTTTGCTGGGCAAGCCACCTAAAATGACCCGCGATGTGCGCCATGAAAAAATCACACATCGGCCTTTTTCCACCGTCGATATTGATATTAAAGAAGCCGTTGGCAGAGTTTTGCGTTTACCGGCTGTGGCGAATAAAACCTTTTTAATCAGCATAGGGGATCGCAGTGTCACCGGGCAAATCAGTCGTGATCAGATGGTGGGCCCCTGGCAGGTGCCGGTGTCTGATGTGGCGGTCACTACCACCTCGTTTAATGTGCACACCGGGGAGGCCATGGCTATGGGTGAGCGCACCCCGGTGGCCCTGCTGGATGGCCCGGCTTCCGGGCGCATGGCGGTGGGTGAGGCGATTACCAATATTGCCGCCAGTGCCATTAATAAAATCAGCGATATTAAACTCTCGGCCAACTGGATGGCTCCGGCGGGGCACCCCGGTGAAGATGCCATTTTATTTGATACCGTTAAAGCGGTGGGTATGGCGTTGTGCCCGGAACTGGGTATTGCCATACCGGTGGGCAAAGACTCCATGTCAATGAAAACCGTATGGCAGCAGGCAGGTGAAGAGCGTGCGGTGACCGCACCCCTGTCGCTGGTGATTACCGCGTTTGCACCGGTGAGTGATGTGCGCAGCACCCTGACGCCACAGCTGAGTTCTGAGCCCGGGAGTCTGCTGGTATTGATTGATCTGGGTAATGGGCAGAATCGTTTAGGTGCTTCTGCTCTGGCGCAGGTGTACAAGCAGCTGGGGGATACGCCGGCAGATCTGGATAACCCGCAGCAGTTAAAACATTTTTTCTCGGTGATTCAGGACTTAAATCATCAAGGTAAACTGCTGGCTTACCATGACCGTTCTGACGGGGGGTTATTGGTTACTCTGTGTGAAATGGCCTTTGCGGGTCACTGCGGTGTGAGTATTGATATTGCGGGCATGGGGGAGGACAAAGCGGCGGCCCTGTTTAATGAAGAGCTGGGGGCGGTGATTCAGATTCGCTCCACCGATGTCGAATTTGTGATGAATGATTTGCGCGCGGTGGGTCTGGGTGATTTCAGCTATGTGATTGGCACAACAAATACGAAAGACAGAATCGAAATCTTTGATGATGTTGCGCCGGTGTTTGAAGATACCCGTATGAACCTGCAGCGTATCTGGTCTGAAACCACTTTCCAGATGCAGTCATTGCGAGATAACCCGGTCTGTGCCGAAGAAGAATTTAATTTAATTCTCGATGCAAAAGACCCGGGCATTTCAGCGCAGCTGAGCTTTGATCTGAATGAAAATGTCGCCGCGCCGTTTATTGCCAGCAATATAAAACCGCGCATGGCGATTTTGCGCGAGCAGGGGGTTAACGGACAAATTGAAATGGCGGCGGCTTTTGACCATGCCGGTTTCACCAGTGTCGATGTGCATATGAGCGATATACTGGAAGGTCGGGTATCGCTGGCAGACTTTAAGGGGCTGGTGGCCTGTGGCGGGTTTTCCTACGGTGATGTTTTAGGGGCCGGTGAGGGTTGGGCGAAAACCATTTTATTTAATGCGCAGGCGCGGGATGAGTTCAGTGCATTTTTTGCCCGGGATGACAGCTTTGCTTTAGGGGTTTGTAATGGTTGCCAGATGATGGCGAATATTAAAAGCCTGATTCCCGGAGCCGAGAACTGGCCGCATTTTGTGCGCAATTTATCCGAGCAGTTTGAAGCGCGTTTTAGCCGTGTTGAAATACTCGAATCCCCTTCATTATTTTTACAGAGCATGGCGGGGTCGAAAATGCCCATTGCAGTGGCACACGGTGAAGGTCGGGCCGAATTTAAAGCCGGCGCGACATTGACAGGCAGTCATCAGGCGCTACGCTTTATAGACAACTATGGTAAAGCGACTGAAACCTATCCGCTTAACCCCAATGGCTCTGAGCAGGGAGCAACGGGCTTTACCACCGATGATGGCAGAGTGACTATTATGATGCCTCACCCGGAGCGGGTGTTTAGAACCGTGCAGCATTCCTGGCATCCATCAGACTGGGACGAAGACAGCCCGTGGATGCGAATGTTTAGAAATGCGCGGGTCTGGGTTGGTTGATTTATGAGTCATTTATTAAAGATACGTCGTTGGTCTTTCGTCGTTAGTCGTTCGTCAAAAGCACTGTCATCCTGAGCGATCGCGAGGGTTCCTGTGCAGTGAAACAACGGCACATAGCCGGGCATCAGATCCTTCGCTATCGCTCAGGATGACAGATAAAATATTGAAGACCAAAGACCAAAGACTTATTTTAAAAAGGAATAACATGCAAAAAGTACTAATCGCAGGCGGAGCCGGTTTTATTGGTTCACACACCGCAGATCTGTTAATGGAACAGGGCATTCACGTGCGCGTGCTGGACAATTTAAGCTCCGGGCACCGTTCTAATCTACCGGCTGAACATCCGCTGATGGAGTTTGTTGAAGGTGATATTCGTGATGCGGATACGGTAAAAGAGGTGATGAAGGGCATTACCCATGTGGTGCATCTGGCGGCGCAGGTGTCTGTGGTGGCCTCCCTTGAAGACCCGGAGTTCTCCGCGCAACAGAATATTATCGGTTATTTAAATGTGCTGGATGCGGCTAAAAATGCCGCTGTGAAACGCATGGTTTATGCTTCATCGGCGGCCATTTATGGTGAGCCCCATGTGCTCCCCCTGACCGAAGATGTGCCCATGAAGCAGCTGTCTCCCTATGGCCTGGAGAAAAAATTTAATGAAGATTACGCCGATCTTTATTACCGCTTATATGACTTTAAATCGGTGGGCATGCGCTTTTTTAATGTCTATGGCCCGAGGCAGGACCCCAAATCACCCTATGCCGGAGTGATTGCCCTGTTTATGGATCGCATTAAGGACAAACAGCCGCTGGTGGTCAACGGAGATGGTGAGCACACTCGAGACTTTATCTATGTGCGGGATGTAGCCAGAACCAATGTATCGGCGCTGGGTTTAAAGGAGGAGATTGATTATCAGGGAGCCTGTAATGTGGCCACCGGCAAGAAAACCTCCCTGCTTGATTTAATTCAGGTGCTCTCTGAAGTCACGGGCAATGAAGCGAACTATACCCACGGTGAGTTCAGAGAGGGGGATATTGTGCACTCATTAGCCGACCCGTCGAGAATGAACAATGAGTTGAACGTCGTGGCGCAAACGCAATTGAAGGAAGGGTTGGGCCTGCTTCTGGCATCTGTTTCGTAGCTGGGTGGAGCGCAATGTAATTCGGCAAGTGCTCGCTTAATGATGTGTGCCTTTCAATATTCGCGCTTTATCCCGGTTCCAGTCGCGGTCTTTTTCATCGGCGCGTTTATCATGCAGTTGCTTGCCTTTGGCCAGTCCAACCTGCATTTTTGCGCGGCCCTTGCTCCAGAACATTTTTAAAGGCACCAGGGTGTAGCCCTTTCGATCAACCAGACCTATGAGCTTGTCGATTTCTCTGCGGTTGAGCAGCAGTTTTCTGGCTCGTCCCGGCTCCGGGTTTACATGGGTTGAGGCAGACAGTAAGGGCGTAATTTGACCGCCTAGCCAGAATATTTCATTGTTCTTGACCATGACATAGGTGTCACTCATTTGCACCCGGCCTTCACGCAGGCTTTTAACTTCCCAGCCTTCCAGCACCATTCCAGCATCGTAGGTGTCTTCGATTGTATAGTCGTGGCGGGCTTTTTTATTCTGGGCAATGCGACTGTTTATTTTTTTTGCAGGTTTTTTATTCTTATTAGCCATTATTTGCGTTATCTCGAGTGCTACAGGCACAGGGTTGTGCTGGAATGCTGGAATTATACGTCAACTCACCATTAGTGAATATATGGCTTGTGGTGTGTTTTGTGTAATATGGCATTATTTATGACAATATGATTGTACTCACTCGGTGAAATAGTCGCTAATATTCTGATTTTTAAGTTTCTGTTGTTAAAAATACACTATGATTAATGGAGTTATGATAGTTGTTGTTATATAGCGGGCAGGTGGTAATATTTATATAAAACAACAGTTTATTGTTATTATTTAAAGCTTGATATAAATGAGAGATTATGTCTGAAAAAGTGCAGGGCTCTATTCATGGGCAGTGGTCTAACCGTATGGCCTTTATACTGGCTGCAACCGGTTCGGCTGTTGGCCTGGGTAATATATGGAAATTTCCCTATATAACGGGGGAAAATGGTGGCGGTGCTTTTGTTCTGGTTTATTTGCTTTGCATTGCCGCCATTGGCATCCCGATTATGATGGCGGAGGTGATGCTGGGGCGCCGTGGTCGGCAAAGCCCGATTAATACCATGGCTTCGCTGGCGGCAGAAGAAGGCCGGCCGGCTTTCTGGGTGTTGCTTGGCTGGTTGGGTGTGATCGCTGGTTTTCTCATTTTATCTTATTACAGTGTGATTGCCGGCTGGGCGATGTCCTATATTTTTCGCACTTCCAGCGGCATGTTTGTCGGTGCAACGGCGGATGGCGTCAGCAGTATTTTTACATCGTTCATTTCTGACCCCGAAAAACTGCTGGCCTGGCACACCATGTTTATGGTGATTACCATGGTGATTGTTTCCCGTGGGGTAAAAAACGGGCTGGAAAAGGCGGTGAAGTATTTAATGCCGAGCTTGTTTGTGCTGCTGGCCATTCTGATGTTGTATTCAATGTCCACGGGCTATTTTATGCAGGGTGTGCAGTTTTTGTTTGAGCCGGATTTTAGCAAGCTCACAACACAGAGCGTACTGGTTGCCATGGGGCATGCTTTTTTCACCCTGAGCCTGGGGATGGGGGCGATTATGGTGTATGGCTCCTACCTGCCTAAAGATATCTCTATCGCTAAAGCCTCCATTACCATTGCACTTGCCGACACACTGGTTGCGCTGATGGCGGGGTTAATTATTTTCCCCATTGTGTTTGCTAATGGCCTTGAGTCCGGCTCAGGCCCCGGGTTGATTTTTCAGACGCTGCCCATTGCTTTCGGGCAGATGGAAGCCGGGGTGTTAATTGGCACGCTGTTTTTTATATTGCTGGCGTTTGCTGCACTGAGCTCATCTATTTCACTGATTGAGCCGGCGGTGGCCTGGCTGGTTGAGAACAGAGGCATGAGCCGGGGCAGTGCATCTATTTTATGTGGTTTTCTGACCTGGTTTGTTGGTATCGGCAGTGTGCTGTCTTTTAATTTATGGAAAGATAAAACCTGGTCTTTAGAGCTTTTTGGCAGCACCCTGTTTAAAGATAAAACATTTTTCAATACTCTGGATGGTCTGACGGCGAACATTATGTTGCCACTAGGCGGTTTGTTTATTGCTATATTTGCCGGCTGGTTAATGGCGGTTGAGTCGAGCCGAAAAGAGCTGAATACAACAAAAACCGGATACGATATCTGGCTTGTGCTTGTGCGGGTGATTGCACCTGCCGCCGTCATGGTTGTTTTTCTTAATGTGTTAGGTGTGATAAAACTGTAATGAATAGAGGAACCCTTTGAGTGACACTGATTTCCCGTAATGCCCTTGTGCCATACACCGTCGAAGAGATGTATAAGCTGGTGGATGACATAGAAACCTATGCTGATTTTCTGCCCTGGTGCCGTTCGACGGCGGTTTTATCCCGAGATGAGAATGAGGTTAAAGCCTGCATAGAGGTAGCGCGGGGCGCATTTAATAAGTCTTTTACAACGCTCAACCGGCTGCAACAGAATAAAATGGTTGAGATGCGGTTGATTGAGGGACCGTTTAAGCACTTAAACGGTTTCTGGCGCTTTGATGTTCTAAAAGATAATAGTGCCAGTAAAATTTCACTGGATCTGGATTTTGAGTTTGAAAGTAAAATTGTGGCTTTTGCCGTGGGTTCTGTATTTAGTCAGATAGCCAATTCCATGGTGGATGCCTTTTGTAAACGTGCGCTGGAGGTTTACGGTGAGCGATTCTGAGAGCCAACCGGTGAACACCGAAAATACTCACACCGAGTCGTTAGACGTACAGCCGTTACAGGTCGAGGTTGCCTGTGCAACGCCTGAGAAGCAGCTTATTTTGCCGCTAACGGTTGATCCGGGTACCACACTGGAGCAGGCGGTGGAACTTTCAGGGATAATAAATCATTTTCATGAAATTGACTTATCTAAAAATAAAGTGGGTATTTTTGGTAAGTTGAGTAAGAAAACAACTGAGCTTAAAGACGGAGACCGGGTTGAAATTTACCGCCCGCTGATTGCCGACCCCAAAGAGGTGCGGCGTAAACGCGAAGCAGAAGGAAAGCGCATGAGCAAGGGTGGGGGCGAGAAAGAGTCTGCCTGAGTGGGTATTATACCCCGCAGCTTCAAAGTGATAGCGCAATAGCGGTGGCTCTATTCGCATAACTGCAGGGTATAGAAAATACTCAGTCTGGCCTTTGCGTTCGCATTTTTTATATTCCGACGAACATAAAAACCTAGTGGCTGTGACCGCCGCCGGCACCACGTGGAGCGGGTTTGCTGCCGTCTTCACTGAATTCGCTTTGCTTCATATGCTGGTGTACTTCGGGGGCATAGGCACTGCCATCGATTTTCACCAGTGAATCACCTTTAAAATAAAGGGTAACTCTGGACTGTTTTACGTCTTCATTCCCCGGTTTTAAATAGTAGATGTAATCCCAGCGATCCTGATGAAAAGCGTCTTTTAATAAAGGCGTTCCCAGTAAAAACACGATTTGTTTGCGTGTCATACCTTTTTTAAGCTGTTCATACACTTCCGGATCGACCTTGTTTCCCTGCTGGATATCAATACGGTGGGGCTCGCAGCCTGTAAAAATAAAGAAAAAGCCTGTTAGCAGGCAAATAGTAATGAGATTCTTTTGCATATATTAATGATACGTATCTAGATTCGCGTATAATGAAACCTGAATATTAACCTAAAATGCCTGAAAGATCAGCCTGAAGTCGTGGTCGGTGTTAAGTATTTGCCGTTATGAGTGTAATAAGTGCATTGCTGAGCCGGTTTAAGGTGAAACTCTTTAGTCTGGAAGCTGAAACAGTCGACTGACTGGGCATGAAACCCCCCTCGTAAAAAACAGCTGGAGTTAGTTTTGGAAACCTCGGATCTTAAAAAAGCAGGTCTTAAAGTTACGCTTCCCCGCATGAAAATACTGGACTTGCTGGAATCAAGTACTTTACGTCATCAGAGTGCTGAGGATGTGTATAAAGCCCTGCTTGAGCAGAATGAAGAAATAGGCCTGGCCACGGTTTACCGTGTACTGACACAGTTTGAAGGTGCGGGTCTGGTGACGCGACATCACTTTGAGGGCGGTCAGGCGGTGTTTGAACTCAGTCAGGGCGGGCATCATGATCACCTGGTCTGTGTAAGCTGTGGCAAGGTGGTTGAGTTTATTGATGATGTGATAGAGCAGCATCAGAACCAGATTGCGTTAAAAAATAACTTTCAAATCACCGAGCACAGCTTAATTATTTACGGGCGTTGTCAGAACTGTAAGTAGTTTACGCTGTCAGCCCTGTCTGTGTCAGCTATAATTATGAGTCTGAATATTTCAATCTAAATTAATCGCGAATTATATATACGACTTATTTTATATATATAAAATATCCGTGTTAGAGTGAACATCCGGGTCTACATTTTGTCGATCAATGTAGTTTGATTAGAGACACCCATGACACATGCAAACCACTAAAAAAACATCTGATATTACTCAGCAGTATACCTTTGACGAGTATATGTTGAAGCTCACTGCATCCTGTGGTGCCGATGAAAACCTGAGTCGCGCCTGTAGAATTATCTGGGAGTTGCCTCCATCAGATGAGCACCTGCCCTGCGGGCTTGATGTCGCTTTAATTCTGGCGGGCCTTAATGTTGATGTAACCACATTAATTGTGACATTGCTGGGTGATTTTCGTGTCAGTGAAAATGATTTTATTGAAAGTATTCATAAAAATTTTGGCGAAGAAATTGTTAATCTGGTAAAAAAAGTGCACTGGTTGCACGATTTCAGTTATACCGATAAAGAAAGTAATTCACCTCAGCAAACTGAACGTTTAAGGCGTATGTTGCTGTCGGTTGTAGATGATGTGCGCGTAATGCTGATTAAAATAGCCTATCGGGTGCAGCGTTTAAGATTACTCGCGGGTCATGACTCAGAATTCAGAAAAACCATTGCCAGAGAAACACTGGAAATTTTCACACCATTGGCTAATCGTCTGGGTATAGGCCAGCTTAAGTGGGAAATGGAAGACCTGTCATTTCGTTTCCTTGAACCCTTCACTTATAAACGCATTGCCAGTCTGCTGGAGCAGAAAAGAGAAGAGCGTGAGTGTTATATTGCCAGCACAGTTGATGATATTCGTTTAATGCTTGAGAATGCATCCATTGAAGCGGAGGTGTATGGCCGGCCAAAGCATATTTACAGCATCTGGAAAAAAATGACGGGCAAGCAAAAAGAGTTTGACGAACTCTTCGATGTGCGTGCGGTGCGCATTACGCTTGAAACAGTGGCTGACTGTTATCTGGTGTTGGGACTGGTTCACGGACGCTGGCGACACATTGCCAAAGAGTTTGATGACTATATAGCCAATCCGAAAGAGAATGGCTACAGCTCTTTACATACGGCGGTGTATGGCCCGCAAGGAAAGCCGCTGGAAATACAGATTCGCACAAAAGAAATGCATGCCTTTGCTGAGTTCGGAGTGGCAGCTCACTGGCGTTATAAAGAGGGCAGCGCCAGTGATGACCGGCTGGAACAGGGCATAGCATCACTGAGAAAACTGCTTGACCCGAATGAAACGAATGATGATGAGTTAATTGACAGTTTTCATACGGAGGTATTTTCAGATCGAGTTTTTGTTTTAACACCCAATGGCAAAGTGATGGACTTACCCAGGGGAGCAACCCCTCTGGATTTTGCCTATATTGTACATACTGAAATTGGCCATCGTTGCAGAGGGGCAAAAGTTCATGGAAAAATTGTTCAGTTGACCTATGAGTTAAAAAATGGAGAACAGGTAGAAATTCTCACCGGTAATAAAGCTCAGCCCAGTCGTGACTGGATGAACCCTAATCTTGGTTATTTAAAAACCAAGCGGGCAAGGGCAAAGGTTAAGAGCTGGTTTAAACTTCAGGACTTCGAGCAAAATAAACTGGATGGGAAAGCCTGTTTTGAGCGCGAACTTAACCGCATGGGCTTGCAGAACGTATCGCTACATAAACTGCTGGATCATTATAAAGCCGATTCGGCGGAGATTTTTTTTGCCTCTATCGGGCGGGGAGATATCACTTCCGGGCAACTGGACAATGTGCTGCATGATATTTTTATAAAGGATAAAAATGAAGCGATTATTCCACTTCACTCAAAAGTAACAGCGCCTTATAAAAGGTCGCTTAAAGGCGAGGGTATTCGCATAAGAGGGGTTGATAATTTATTAACCACCATTGCAAACTGCTGCAAGCCGGTGCCGGGTGATCAGATTATTGGTTTTATTACCCGGGGTCAGGGGGTTGCGGTGCACCGGGTTGACTGTGTCAATATTATTAACCTTGAAGAGCATAAACGGGATCGATTGATAGAAGCGGACTGGGGTGAAGAGCTGGAAAAGACATACGTGGTGTCTATTCGTGTAGAGGCATTTGATCGTCAGGGCCTTTTAAGCGATGTGAGCAAAGTGTTAAGTGATGAAAAAGTAGACATAGTGGGTTTAAACACACAGTCAAATAAAGATGAACAAACCGCAGATATGACAATTACAGCTGAAATTAGTGATCTGGAACAACTGTGCCGGGTAATGGATAAAATAAAACAGCTACAGAATGTGATTTCGGTGAGTCGTAGTCATAATTGAAAAAGTCATTGGTCATTCGTCTTTAGTCAGAAGAAAATTCAAAGGCTCCTGTTTACAGAACTAAGCGTTCTGGCTTACCCGGAGCGGATAGATAAAAAACGATATCGTTCATGTTGACAGTTCTGATGAAATGCTCATTCTGTTGGCGAAAGACGTTTTTAAGCTTTATATTCTTCCAGTAAATTTTCAAAGGCTTTAGCCGCCAGTGGCCGGCTAATAACATAGCCCTGAGCTATGTCACATCCTAGCCCATTCAATAAATTCAATACTTCCCTGGTTTCTACGCCTTCAGCAACTACGATTAGCCCCAGGTTATGTGCCAGATCAATAATAGATTTAACAATAATCTGGTCGTCAATGTTTTCTAACATGTCTTTTATAAATGACTGATCGATTTTAAGCTCATTAACCGGTAAACGTTTCAGGCGACTGAGTGATGAGTAGCCGGTGCCAAAATCATCAATTGATAATTCAATGCCCATGGCACGCAGACGGGTAAGAGAATCAAACACATAATCATAGTCAGATAAAAACAAGCTCTCAGTAATTTCAAATATCAGTCGACGACTGATTGAGAAATCTGTAATTCGGCTGCGAATTTGATGAATAAAATCCGGGTTCATTAATGTCCGGGTTGATATATTGATTGCGACTTTTACATTGTGTCCGGCCGATACCCAGCGACCAAGGTCTTCTATGGCAACATCAATGGCTTCATAAGTGTAGCGATCAATCAGATTGTACTGCTCCAGTGCATCAATAAATACGGTGGGGGATATAATGCCGCGAACAGGGTGTTGCCAGCGGCCAAGTGCTTCTACTGAAATTAATGCGCTGGTTTTTATATCAATTTTGGGCTGGTAGTGTAATTTAAATTGATTATGGCTAAAGGCATTATTTAAATCCAGTGCCAGACTGATGCTGGTGTCATCGGCGTTTTTATCGAAAATATGAAAGTTGCTGTTGTTTTTTCGGGCTACATTTAATGCTATATCGGCATGTCGAAGCAGGGTGCTGCGATCTTCGCCATGTTGTGGAAATGCGCATATTCCGATATTGGTATTGATGGTTAATTCCTGACGATTAATATAAAAAATGTCAGCCAGGCGAGATAAAATATTTGCAGATCTTTCTACGGTTTTCTCAAGTGATGTATCGGGCAGTATCAGTACAAACTCATCACTGCCCAGACGGCTGAGTGTTTCGCCGGGGCTGAGGCAGCTTTTAATACGCTGGCTGAATTCCACCAGAATCTGGTCGCCTTTATCGTGCCCGAGTGAATCATTAATGCTTTTAAAATTATTGATATCGAATAATAGAATTCCAAGGCTTGAGTTATCACGTTTTGAAATGGAAAGTTGCGTGCTAATTCGATCACGAAACAGGCTGCGGTTAGGCAGACCGGTGAGCGAGTCATATAGCGACAGCTGTTCTATTTTATGGCTGGACTCTGAATACTGTTTATTTAATCGTTCTATTCTCTGTTGATGGATAATCAGGTTTTTTTGTGTGTCTTCCAGCTCTTTAAATGCGATGGCATTTTCAATTGCAATGGAGACAATGCCGGCAAACATGGTGAGCAGGTTCAGGTCGCGTTGATTAAATTCAAGACCTCCCTTTTTATTAAAAGCGCCAATGCCCCCGAGAAAATTTTTACGCCCCTGCAGGGGCACTAAAATCAGTGTGCCAGCTTCTTTTTCCCACTGGTTGCGCTCGTTTTCGCTGAGCTCATTAAGCATGCCTCGCCACCAGGGCTTTTTGTGTTTCCAGACCCAGCCACAGACACCAAAATCCAGGGGCAGGGACTCTCCCCGTATTTCATCGGCATTTTTACCCGAGCCGCCACGGTAGGTGTAGGTGCTGTTGTTTTTATCCAGAATGGGGATGAGAACGGTTTCGGCCTGAACCAGTTGAGTTGCACGTTCGGCAACGGTATTGAATATTTTTTCAATATTGAGTTCGCTGGCGACAAGCTGGAAGGTCTCCTGCAGGAGCTTTATTTCGGATTCTTTATCCTGTAGTTCACTTCTGAACTGAAGAACATTTTCACTGAGGTTGCTGCTTTTTACCACGAACTGCTCATTTACATCATACGACTATATTTATAAGTCTAGTACAGATTAGCTGTGTAAGTACAGCGGATATCGTTGAGTCGATTAACGGTGGTTTATTGATGAGTGTGGCGATAAACGCTTTATTGTTGCTGTTTGTTATGTTCTGGTGGCCGGTTTTGAGGGGCTGAGCAGCTGCAGATAAGCTGAATTGAGCCGTTTTTTTGATGGGAATGGCGTGATTCAAGGGGCTTTGTCAGCGGCCCCCTGTGCGATATTGATATCGACTGCAGGAAGGCTGTTATTGAAGGTTGTTTTCAGGCTCAATAATAAAGGTTGTATCATCGTGGGTGAAAGACAGGGATGTGTCTGTGCCACCTTTAATTGCTGTTTTAACCAGCTCTTCAATGGCTTTATTGTTATCTACATACAGATCCACATAGGCAAAAGCAGCCTGCATTGCCGCTTCATGGTCACTGTATGAGTTTTCAAACAGATTGACGTTTCTGGAGTATTTAATTGCTTTAAATGTATATTTCATTTGTTACATCCGTTTAGGTTAAACCTGTTTATTCATTTTCGGCTGATTCATGGGTATTTCATGAATCCTGTAGAGCAATTTACACCAGAAATATCCTCTGTGTATTGCGATTAGTTAACATTTTGGTGAATATTTGAGCAAAAATGAGTAAATGAGGCTGTTTATTTGTGATTCAGTTGTTATGTGTAAAAATCAATAAGCAGGTTTCAGGCTTAGGTTATCCACAAAATCGTGATGCTTTGATATCGCCAGCTGTGCTCCCATGTATGCTCCCGGGGTATTCTCCCAGGGAGTGCAATTCAGGGTGCAGCAGCATGACCGAACGGCTGACTTGCTCTGAGTGAGAATAACTAATATTTTCAAAGGCTTACCGTGTATTTGTGCGGTTAACGGATTAATTCAGGTTTAAGTGTTAAGCAGAAAGTAAACAAGCACTATATTGCCGACAAACAAAAGGGCAGAAACGCTTTGCCAGAAAATCACCGGGTTTCTTTCCGCCAGCGGCAGTTTGTTTTTCATAAAAGCTTCATTTGGATGGGTCAGGTCGTATGAAAACTCGGAAAAGCTGTCATATCTAACCCGGTGGTCAACTCTCACGGCCTTTTCCAGTGCACCATCCAGCCAGAGGGGGATCATGGGGTTGTATTTAAGCGCCGAGGTGTAGTGAATTTTACTGATCGAGCGCCAGTCCAGATTTTTTTCAGACTGATCACCGTAGGGCAGGTGGCCGGTGAGCATTTCATAGGCTATTACCCCCAGTGAAAACAGGTCGGATTTATTGGCTCCGGCCATGCCCATCAAATATTCAGGCGCGGTGTAATTTTTTGTGCCGAGCAGCTCCAGACGCTCAACCGGGCTGGCTATTTCCTGTATACCCGCCACTTTTACCGCTCCCAGGTCGATGATTTTTACGCTTCCATCCTGCTGGATCATAATATTATCCGGCTTCAGGTCGCGGTGCAGCATTTCCAGACGGTGCAGGCCGCGCAGGCCCTGAATAATCTGTTCTATGATATCCGTGACGGCCTTTATATCCGGTTTCGGGTTTTCCTTTATCCATTGCGCCAGGGTGATGCCTTCAATGTATTCGATTAAAAAGTACTGGCAGGTGCGTTTTCGTTTCTGTTCATAGGTGACCATGACATTGGGGTGGTATATTCGCTTACCGGCCCATTCTTCCATATGAAAGCGGTCAATATACGAGGCATCATCGTCATAATTCACCGAGGGGGTTTTCATTAGCATAACCTGCCCGGTATCACTGTCTTCAACCAGGTAGAGCTGTGAGGTGGCGCTGGAGTTAAACTCACGTATGACTTTATAGCCATCGATTATCATGCCGGGGGACAGATCCGGTGGGAACGGCAGGCGAACCAGATCATTAATGACTTCATTGGCCTGCTGGCTGGGCAGGCTTTCGATGTGAATGATCTGGCAGGTGACATTGTCATTACTGTCATTGGCCAGCGCACTGCTCACGAGCTGATCAGCCAGTATATTCAGATTGGCGGTTTTACTGACGGTTTCCTTAATCAGCTGTTCGTTGACAAAATCATGTGCGCCATCGGTGGTCATAACAAATACATCGTCAATTTCGAGATCAACCGTTTTATAATCGATATCCAGATGTAAATCGACACCAATGGCACGGCTCAGGTAGTTTTTCTGTTTGGATATCCAGATGCGGTGATCATTGGTGAGCTGCTCGATGGTGCCGTCTCGCAGACGATAGATTCGGCTGTCACCAACATGCAGTATATGGGCGGTGGTTGATTTGATAATCAGCGCCGAAAAGGTGGTGACATAGGCTTTTACGTGTTCTTCCGTGCTTTTTCCATAGAGCCAGCTATTGAGTGCTGTCAGCACTTTTGCGCCGGATGTTTTCACGGTCCAGCTCTCTGGCGTGCTGTAATAGTCGCTGAAAAAACCTTTTACAACATACTCGGAGGCTTCCTTCGGGTAGGCGCAGCTGCCCATGCCATCCGCAATAATGGCACAAATACCCTTGCTGTCGAGTAGCTGATCTTGCGGGGTGATAATGCCATATGAATCTTCGTTATTTTCTTTTACGCCGGCATCGGAGCTTTGTGCGAAATTGATTTTTAGCTGGCTACTCATGTTTTATCTGTCTTTTTATTATCTGATAGAGGGGCTCAAGACTGAATCCTAATCTATTCGCCCTGATATTTCATAAAAATTCAGGGGCAGTAGGGCATGCATATGAAATGAGCCCCTATTTTAAATGTCGCGGGTCATATTTGGGCTTGAATTGATCTTTTTAGTCTGTTCATACTATATTAAGTGTTTTATTCGTTTAAATTATTTTATTATTAGCAAACTTATAATGTTGAGGGATAAATCCATTGGTTAAATTGAAACATATCCTGAATGGTATTGTTGTAACTGAAATTGATTTGATTAAGGGGGATTTCTGTATTGGCCGCTCCGGGGGCAATAGCCTTCAGTTGGATGACGGTGCGGTAAGTGGTGAGCATGCGCTGATTGAGGTACAGAACAGTCCGTATATGGCGGCGATATTTGATATAACCATTAAAGACCTGGGGAGCACGAATGGCACCTATGTTAACAGTGAGCTGGTGAAAGAAAAGCGCCTGAAACACGGAGACCATATTCGTATCGGCACCCATGAATTTAAAATTTATGATGATCAGGCAGGGGTTGGCACACAAACAGAGTTTTATGTGCCTGAAGATGCTGGCTAGCTATTATTGAGGCCGGAGCTGATTGATTGGCTCCGGCCTCTGTCGTTCTGCCGGTCTATCAGGTTTCAATAACCTGCACCGTGCCATCCGGCAGCACTTCTGTCATTTTTGCGGCGGGTTCTTTTAAAATAAATGCGGTGGCCAGAAATACCATTACGGCAGCAGCGGAGATAACCAGAAAAAATATTTCCGAAGATACAAAGGACAGCACCGTTAGAAATGTAACGGCCCCTACATTACCATAGGCTCCGGTCATACCGGCAATCTGTCCGGTCAGGCGGCGTTTAATTAAGGGGACAACGGCAAATACCGCACCATTGCCGGCATTCACAAAAATTGAACAGAAGATGGTGACGGCAACGGCGGCAGACAGTGACCAGCTGGCGTTCATCTGGCTCATCAGTGCGTAGCCGGCGATTAAACAGAACATAATCACCACCAGACTGCGCTTGCGGCCATATTTGTCAGAGATCCAGCCACCTGCCGGGCGCATAATCAGGTTCAGGCCGGCAAAAACAGAGGCGACCATGCCCGCTCCGGCGGCGGTGAGTTCAAATGTATCCATAAAATACAGAGGCAACATGGAAACAATGGCCAGCTCCGAGCCGAAGGTCACCATATAAGAGAGGTTTAAAACCGCAACCTGGCTGAAGTTATAGCGCTCAATTTCAGGCACTTCACGTTCAAATACATGCTGATTAACCTGGTACATGCGAAAACTCTGATAAGCGTAAATACCCGTCAGAACGATATAAATGGTATTGGTAATTCCAGCATCCAGCATACCCAGATTAACCGGGCTTAATTTCCAGGTCAGTACCGCCAGTGCAGCATACATGGGAATGTTCATAATCAGGTAAAGCACAAAGTCGCCTTTGCTGGAAACTTCCAGTGCACCGCTTTTTTTCGGTTTGAAATAGGTTGAGCCCTTGGGGGTGTCATGGGTGCTGAAGTAGTAAATAAAAGAATAAATAAACGCCAGTACGCCGGTGCTGGCAATGGCATAGCGCCAGCCATCATCACCACCAAACATCAGGGCGATGGTGGGCAGGCTAATGGCGGCTCCGGCTGAGCCAAAATTGCCCCAGCCACCGTAAATACCCTGGGCTATACCGGCCTGACGGGCCGGATACCATTCGGAGATCATGCGGATACCAATAACAAAACCGGCACCGGCAAAGCCAAGTAAAAACCGCATAAGCGCCAGTTGTTCATAATCATCCGCCATGGCAAAGCCAAAACAGAGCAGGGAAGAGACCATCAGCAGCATCGAGTAAATGCGCTTCGGCCCAAAGCTGTCGACTAACATACCGATGATAATGCGTGCCGGGATGGTGAGTGCGACATTGAGTATCAGCAATGTTTTTATCTGCTGGTCAGTCAGCCCCATGGACTCGCGCATGGCGGCTAATAATGGCGCATGGTTAAACCAGATAACAAAGGTAATAAAAAAAGCAATCCATGACAGGTGCAATATACGTGTATTGCCGCTGAAGGATAATATTTTAATATTATTTGATGTACTCATAATGCGATTCCGATAGCCGTAATTCTTTTTGTTATTATAGTAAGCAATAAATAATCCATATTATAAATATTCTATATAAAACAACAGGATATGTTGTTGTTACTAGGCTAAATAAATGTTGGCGCACAATTGTGGTGCATTAGCGTAGGGCTTTTGCAGAGGGGGTATAATCGCTGAACCATTATGATGCAGCGAATAAATATTTTATGGAGCTGGAGGGCTGACTCTGCAGGAAGTCAAGAATATATCGGCCAACCAGGTCATTTACAGGCTAAGATTAGCATTGCCTGGTGATATCCTCTATACTTTTCAGCCGGATTTTATCCCAATGAAATAACAGTCAATAATGCACATAGTGAGATGTGTTCTGTGCACAATACACAATACAAGGAGTTGATTATGCAAAACAGTTTACCTTTACCCTATATTGAAATGCCTGCTGCCATTGAGGCGGGAAATACTGAATAACAGACTGATCAAATGAATTTAAATTGTAGTTCAAGGTTTTCTATGCCGCTACTCGTAACCAGTGGTAATCAATTATAATAATTTAAGGGCAACGATAAAAGAGACGGCACATAATAAATAATAATTGTGCTTATCTCTTTTATGGATTTAAAAATGGATAACAACTAAATATGAAAATCAAACCCCAAACATTATTTATTTTTTTATTTTCCTTCTCTCTTGCCTGGTTTGTACTGCCGCAGATTAATGGGTATTTAGCAGCCAGAACAAATCCTGATATTATTTTTCCTGATAATTCGCGTTATACCGGGGGATTTAAAGATGGTTTGCTGGAGGGGCAGGGCAGCCTGGTTTTTGCAAATGGTTCACATTACACCGGGAGCTTTGTTGAAGGGCTCTATCAGGGGCATGGTGAGATGGTTTACTCAACAGGTGAGCGATATGTCGGTGAATTTGATAAAGGCATGGAGCATGGTGAGGGTGAGCTTACTACAACAGGTAACCTTCATTACACCGGCCAGTTTACTAAGGGGCTTGTCAGTGGTATTGGTAAACTGACATTTGAAAATGGTGATGTCTATGAAGGGGAGGTCATTAACTGGCGAATGGATGGCAGCGGAAAATATACAGCAGTTGACGGAACGGCTTATGAGGGCTTTTTTGTTAACGATGCATTTACCGGAGAAGGCATTGTTAACCGTGTTAAAGGTGATCGTTACGAAGGCTATTTTATAGATTGGCTATTAGAAGGTGAGGGTCGTTTTGAAGGAGGCGATGGTACACGCTACACCGGTTATTTTAAAAATAATATGTATCATGGGAAGGGTGAATTAATTTCCTCGAACGGTGATGTGTATATCGGTGAATTTGAAAATTCATACAAACACGGTAAAGGCGTGCTTACATTTGCAAAGCCTGAGAAAGGCGTCAAAGAGCAAAAAGGCAAGTGGAGTTATGACAGATATAAAGATCCGGCTCGAAAATTACGTAATAAACTTAAACGTGAAATTGCAGAAAAATCACTTTATAATCAGAATGAAATTTTAGCGTCCGAGTTATCTGGCGTACCGGCTGGGATACCCGGTGATATTGAAATGTTTTTTCTTGGGCTGGGTGGTGATGGAAGCCAACAGGTTTTTAAACGAGAGCTGGCTTTTGTTTATGACAAGGTTGATGATGTTTTTTCTGTTAAAAACCGCAGTGCTATGCTACTCAATACTCTCTATCCGGATAATTTACCACTGGCAACTGGTCATGCATTTCAACAGGCATTAATGCGTGTTGCAGAAAAAATGAATAAAAACGAAGATATCCTTTTTCTTTATTTGACCAGTCATGGTACAGAAAAACATAGCATCTACTTAAACCAACCTGGAATTTCATTAGAGAATTTAAGCCTGAGCACTATTAAAAAGAGCCTGAATAATTCGGGTATTAAGTGGAAGGTGATTGTGGTTTCTGCCTGTTATTCAGGTGGCTATATTGATGCATTGAAAGACAGCAATACACTTATCCTGACCGCTGCAGCAAAAGACAGAAAATCATTTGGATGCTCTGATTCATCAGACTTAACTTATTTTGCCAAAGCGCTATTTCGAGACTCACTAACCGATGAAACTACCTTTGAAGAGGCTTTTTTGAATGCAAAGGCATTAATTAAAGAATGGGAAGTAACTGAAAAAATTAAAGAGAGCTCAAATCCGAAAATTTCAATGGGGGCATCTATTCGAACTTATTTGAGTCAGTTTCGGCAAGGTTTAAAGTTGCTAAAACAAAAGAGTGCGGTGATGGTTGAAAATCATTGATGTCTGCATGTGTTTTGGGGGGCTTTTCAGGTAAGCGTGAAGCAGGGCGATATACGCAATTACAGCTGTTCAGTTATGGTCTTCTCTCTCAGATGGAAAAAAGAAGAGGTGTCTCCGGTTTTAGAAGCTGATAATCTGTGAACCTAAATTAATCAGTTAACCGCACAAATGCACTGTAAGTATTTGAGAGTGTTAGCTATTCTCACTTAGTGCAAGTCACCCGTTCGGTGATGGTGCTACACCATAAATTGCACCCCTGGGAGCACACCTGACTATATCAAAAAGAGCGCTAAGGACTAGCCATTAGCGCTCTTTTTGATTACGTCATCTGAGCTCCCAGAAGCACACTTTATGATGTCCAACTGATTAATTTAGGGTGAAAGGTGGTTCCGTACTTTTTCATTACGCCATGCCTTATTACTATGGTGCTTCCAGCTTATTGTTCCGGGACCAAAGAGAATAGGTGTCTGATATGGCATTTTCGGGGTAAAGACAAAAACTATCGGCATATAACGCGTTTGTTTTTATCCAGATTGCCCTCTAAAGCGTACGGTTTATGGTATTCATTCAATGATTTAGGGATATGCGCTGTAGCGCATCGACGTATTCGGTTGTAATCATTGTGAATCGATCTATATAAGTACATCTTAAAATGCTGTAAACTAGTGCGGCGCACTATATTGGTGCGTATTGAGTTGTTTTAAATGCTGGATTTAGGTTTTTATATGTTTTATAAATTCTTTAAATTCAATGACATATATTAAAAAAATATGATTAGGCATGAAAAATGCTTAAACAGAAATAAATTTGAATTCGCCCCATCTTTGGAGTCAGGTACATGAAAGAAAAACTAGTTGTTATAGGTAATGGTATGGCAGGCATGCGTACCGTTGAAGAACTGCTGGAAATTGCCCCCGATAAATATGAAATTACGGTGTTTGGTTCTGAACCATACGGTAACTACAATCGTATTCTGCTGTCTCCAGTGCTCTGCGGTGAAAAGGCCATTGATGAAATCATGCTGAATGATGAGCAATGGTATAAAGATAATAATGTCACCCTGCATAAAGGTGTAACGGTGACGGATGTCGACCGTAAAGCCTGTAAGGTGATTGCAGAGGATGGCAGCCGTGTTGATTATGATCGCCTGTTAATTGCCACGGGTTCAGACCCGTTTATTATTCCTGTGCCGGGGCATGACCTGCCGGGTGTGATTGGTTTCCGTGATATTAAAGACGTGGATACCATGCTGGATGTGGCGAAAACCAGAAAGAATGCAGTCGTCATTGGTGGGGGGCTGTTAGGCCTTGAAGCCGCCAATGGTTTAATGAAGCAGGGCATGAATGTCACCGTTATTCATTTAATGGACTGGTTAATGGAACGTCAGATGGATGATGTTTCAGGTGAGATGTTGAAAAACTCGCTGGAACAGCAGGGCATGGTTTTCAAAATGAAAGCCTCCACCACTGAAATAAAAGGCAAGGGTAAAGTCGAAAAAGTTGTTTTTGCGGATGGCTCTGAACTGGATGCCGACATGGTAGTGATGGCGGTGGGTATTCGTCCGAATATCGAGCTGGGCAAAAAAATTGGTCTGCACTGTGAGCGTGGCATCGTTGTTAACGACACATTACAGACCTACGATCCCAAAATATACGCCATCGGTGAGTGTGTTGAGCACCGTGGTCAGACTTATGGTCTGGTGGCCCCCTTGTTTGAAATGGCAAAAGTCTGCGCCAATCATCTGGCAGAAATCGGCATAGGCCTTTATGAAGGTTCAGTAACCTCTACAAAATTAAAAGTGACCGGTATTGATCTGTTCTCCGCCGGGGACTTTATGGGAGATGAAACCACAGAAGATATTGTGGTGCGTGATGCCAGCCGTGGCGTATATAAAAAGATTGTGATTAAAGATGAAAAAATACTCGGAGCCGTGCTCTATGGCGATACCATTGATGGTGCCTGGTATTTTCAGCTGATGCGCGAAGAAACCAATATCACGGATATTCGTGATGCATTAATGTTTGGTCAGGGGCACCTGGGTGATTCAGGTCACGGTGGCAATGTCGTTGCCAATATGTCTGACGATGCGGAAATCTGTGGTTGTAATGGTGTCTGTAAAGGCGATGTGGTTAAGGCCATTACTGAAAAAGGTTTATTTACACTGGAAGAGGTGCGCGCTCACACCAAGGCCTCATCATCCTGTGGTTCATGCACCGGGCTGGTCGAGCAGTTACTGGAAGTAACTCTGGGCGGTGATTACGCTGCACCGGAAGCCAAGCCGCTTTGTGGTTGTACTGAGCATACCCATGACCATGTGCGCGAACAGATTCGTAATCAGAAACTCACTTCAATCAATGATGTATTCACAACCCTTAACTGGAAAACAGAAGACGGTTGTGCGGCCTGTCGTATGTCGGTTAACTATTACCTGATCAGCAGCTGGCCAAAAGAGGCGATGGATGATTCGCAGTCACGCTTTATTAATGAACGTGCCCATGCCAATATTCAGAAAGACGGAACCTATTCGGTTATTCCCCGTATGTGGGGTGGCATGACCACACCGAAAGAGTTACGTGCCATTGCCAATGTGGCTGAAAAATTTAATTTAGATACCGTGCATGTGACCGGCGGGCAGCGTATTGGTTTATACGGTGTTAAGAAAGAAGAGCTGCCTTTAATCTGGAAAGACCTGAATGATGAAGGTCTGGTCTCCGGGCATGCTTATGGTAAAGCACTGCGCACCGTTAAAACCTGTGTGGGTAAAGACTGGTGCCGCTTTGGCACCCAGGATTCCACCGGCATAGGCATTAAACTTGAGCAGCTAAGCTGGGGTTCATGGATGCCGCACAAGTTTAAAATGGCCGCATCCGGTTGCCCGCGAAACTGTGCAGAGGCAACCATAAAAGATTTTGGTGTGGTATGCGTTGATTCCGGATATGAATTACATATTGGCGGTAATGGCGGTATTCAGGTGCGGGTAACTGACCTGTTAACTCGAGTTGATACGGAAGAAGAAGTGCTGGAATACGCGGCGGCTTTCTGTCAGATTTATCGTGAAGAAGCTCGTTATCTTGAGCGCACAGCGCCGTGGATTGAACGGGTTGGTTTTAGCTATGTAAAAGAAAGCATTGTAGATGATGCGGCTAAACGCAAAGAGCTGGCTGAGCGTTTCAAGTTTTCACAGGAAGTCACAAGGTCACAACAGGATCCGTGGACCGAACGTTCAACCAATGGGGTTGATGCACACGAGTTTATACCATTAAAAGTCATTGGTTAATGTGAGTTCCGTTCTGCCCCTGCACGAAAACTGCGTGCAGGGGCAGGCATACTTAAACTGTTTATTTAAGTTGTTTATTTAAACAGTTTATTTAAGGCAGGCTCGAATACAAAGAATTAAGGTTAAGGTAAAAATTATGTCAAACTGGATAGAAGTGGGTGTACTTGAAGATATTCCTGTACTGGGTGCCCGGGTTGTTAGAAATGGTGATGCGGATATTGCGGTGTTTCGTAATAAAAAGGATGAGATTTTTGCTGTCAATGATAGTTGTCCGCATAAACAGGGCAAACTGTCTCAGGGTATCGTGCATGATAAATCGGTTACCTGCCCGTTACATAACTGGAAAATAGATTTAACCAACGGTGAAGCACTGGGGCCTGATGAAGGTTGCACCGGGCACTACGCCACTAAAATAGAAGGTGGAAAAATTTTTATAGAAATTAAATAGTCTATATTTTTTTCCTGAGTATGAAACCAGTGTGTTTTTTTATTTAATCTTTAGCTGCCCTCTACCGGAGCCCGCCGATGCTGTTTGGTCGTAATAACAAGAACCCGATTAAAATTGCCGATAAAGGCGTTGTTGAATGGAAATACACCACCTGTGGTTACTGTTCAACCGGCTGCTCCATAGAAGTCGGTATTAATGAAAAAGGCGAGGCGGTTTCCTCCCGCGGCGTCGGCGGAGCCGATGTGAATCGCGGCAAGCTTTGCATTAAGGGCATTTTTGAACACGAGTTGTTTAAAACAGAAGGCAGGGGAAAAACACCACTGGTTCGAAATTCAATTATTGAAGAATACCAGGAAACCCGCTGGGACTCTGCGCTGGATGCCATGGCTGAGAAGATTAAAAAAATTCAGACAGAGCATGGACGTGATGCTTTTGCGGTTGTCTCCACCGGGCAGATTCTTACAGAAGAATTTTATGCACTGGGTAAATTAACCCGGGGCGCTATTGGAACGAACAACTACGATGGCAATACAACCCTTTGCATGGCCTCGGCGGTTTCCGGTTATAAACGTTCTTTTGGTGCCGATGGGCCGCCGGGCTGTTATGAAGATTTTGAAACCACCGACTGTTTAATTGCTTTTGGCTCAAACCTGCCCGAGCAGCACCCGATTATTTACTGGCGCATGAAAGAGGCCATGGAGAAACGCAAGTTTCCGTTAATTGTGGTTGACCCACGGGTCACCATGCTGGCGCAATTTGCCGATATGCATCTGGCGATTAATCCGGGCACTGATGTGGTTTTACTCAACTCTCTGGCCCATGTGATTATTGATGAAAATCTGGCCGATATGGACTACATCGAAAAACACACCAATGGCATTGAAGAGTTTAAAGCGGTGGTGGAAGAATACGATCCGATTTCTGCCTCAAAAATCTGTGGTATCGATGAAGACACTATTCGCCATGTGGCGCGCCTTTATGCAAAGTCAGGTCAGGCGATGTCTATCTGGACCATGGGAATTAATCAGAGCACGCACGGTTCCGATGGTGTGGTGGGCATTAACAATTTGAATTTAATTACCGGTAATATCGGTAAACCCGGCGGCACCAGCTTATCAATCACCGGACAGAGCAATGCCATGGGCACCCGTGAGTGGTCTTCATGCTCGGGCTTACCCGGCCATCGCGCCCTGGAAAATGCCGATCACCGAAAAGAAATTGCAGATTTCTGGGGCATAGATCCGGAATTTTTGCCCAAGCAACGGGGCATGTTCCAGACGGATATTTTTCCGGCCATTGAAACCGGGCAGATTAAAGGCCTGTGGTTAATTGGCACCAACCCGATGACATCCATGCCGAATACATCGCGTATTCGTAAAACCCTGGAAAAACTCGATTTTCTGGTGGTGCAGGATGCCTACGCCGATGTAGAAACCACCGAGTATGCGCACATGTTTTTGCCCGCCGCCATCTGGGCCGAAAAAAACGGCTGCTTTACCAATACCGAGCGACGGGTAAACCGAGTCACCAATGTGGTTAAACCGTTTGGCGATTCAAAACCCGACTTGTGGATTTTCAGCAATCTGGCGAAACGCTTTGAAAATGGTTTGAAAATGCGTTTTTCAGAGAATGCTGAAGATATGTTTGAGGAAATGAAAGCGCTCTCTAAAGGCGCTGATCGTAATCTTGATATTTCCGGCATGAGCTATGAAAAAATTGAAAAAAACAGAGGCTTGCAATGGCCCTGTCGTGAAGGTGATGAGAAGGGCGCACAGCGTTTATATGCTGATGGTAAATTTCCCTATGCGGATGACAGGGCAAAAATTATTCCGCTGCCCTTTATTGATAATAATGAACGCCCTGATTCTGAATACCCTTTCTGGTTGAACTCGGGCCGGGTGGTGGAACATTTTCATACCCGCACCCGCACCGGAAAAATCGGTAATCAGAATAAGTTCTCTCCCACACCTTACATGGAAATGAATCCGGATTCTGCTGCTGAACAGGGCATAGAGCAGCAGAGTTATGTGCGAGTTATTTCCCGCCGTGGCGATGCCGTGGTTATGGTGCAGTTAACCCAGCGTATCCCACGGGACATGGTCTTTATACCATTTCATTTTCATGACTGTGTCAATCGTTTAACGCTGGGTTTACTCGACCCTCATTCACGGCAACCCGCATTTAAACAAAACGCAGTACGTATTGAACGGGTTGATCAGAAAGAAGCGGCGCAGAGAAATGTTGAAGCGCGTAAGTTTTAGGCAAATACTGATTAAATCAGAATTACCCCGAAATTAACCCATATAAATAATCCATCTAAGTAACGAAGATATAAATTATGTTCCAGGTGAGACACGACGAACCCGAATACGCGTTTTTAAAAGACACGGGCAGTAATGAAAAAAACTGTTATGGAAAAACCATACAGACGATTGATGAAAGCAGTGAGCTGCACGGCAAAAGCCTGAACATTAATGCAGACAGTGGTGTCGGTGAAAATCCGGATCGTTATAAACAGCATGGCTTTCATTTTACTGCCGATAACTGCATCGGTTGTCATGCCTGTGAAGCTGCCTGCAGTGAAAAAAATGATAACCCGGCACATATTGCATTCCGTTCAGTGGGTTATGTAGAGGGTGGAACCTACCCGGATTTTAAACGCATTAATATTTCAATGGCCTGTAATCATTGTGATGACCCGGTTTGTCTTAAAGGCTGCCCGACACGGGCTTATACAAAATTTGCCGAATACGGCGCGGTGTTACAGGACCCGGATATCTGTTTTGGTTGTGGTTACTGTACCTGGGTGTGTCCCTACAATGCGCCACAGCTTGACCCGGTAAAAGGGCAGGTAAGTAAATGTAATATGTGTGTAGACCGTCTTGAAGTGGGTTTAAAGCCCGCCTGTGTGTCTGCCTGTTTAGGTAACGCGCTTAATTTTGGCGTGATTGAAAGCAAACCAGAAAACCGTGAACAGGCTAAAACCGAAATACCCGGTTTTCCGCGTACCGATATCACTCACCCGAATATTCGTTTTCAGCAAACCAGAACCCTGCCCAATGAAATGACCCGCACCGACAGTATGGCGGTGAAGTATCACAAAAACAGTGAGTCCGACAGTTATGAGCCGGTGGTGGATAGAAAAAAAGGCATTCAACGCCACTGGAATTTTTCTAAACTGCGTTCACGGGAAGACCCGCTGGTGATTTTTACGCTGGTTTCACAGGCGGTTATCGGTGCGTTTCTGTTAATGTTTGTGGGCAATCTTGCGGGCATAGAGGCTATGCAGCAGGTGGTGAACTCCCCCGCCTATCTGCCGATGATTTTTATTATGCTGGCAATAGAAGCGGTTGCATTGTTTCTGTCTACCATGCATCTGGGTAAACCCCATCGTTTTTACCGGGCTTTTAATAATTTGCGTTACTCGCCGGTAAGCCGGGAAGTGGCGGGTATTGCGGTATTTTTTAACAGCCTGGGCGGGTATTTTCTGGCGTCATTATTTGATCTGCCACTGGCACAGCAGGCCAGCGTTATATTCGGCTATGCAGCGGCGATATCCGGGCCGATTGCGATATACTTTATGCATAAAATTTATCGTATTGAAGCGCGGCCTTACTGGAATCACTGGCAGGTGTTAACTGCTTTTTTTGGAAACATGCTCACTCTGGGCGGGCTGCTAACTGCGGTTGTTTTTACCCCCGTTTTTATATACAACGCCCAGTCTGTAAGTGAGCTTCTTCAGCTGGTTTCACTGTTAATGGCTGGCGGCCTGACAGTTGAAGCGGTTGGCCACGTATTTCATGCCAGAGATTTGAATGTGAGAGGTCGTGAAGGCTCGGTTTCCTATTATGAGCAGGTCACGACTTTTGGTAAAACCTATATTCTGAGAAATACACTGTTGCTGGTGAATATATTAACGGCCATTGTGCTGGTATTTATCAGTGATGGTTCTGCGATGAGTCTCGCATTGTGGGCGGTATTTGTTGCGAGCGTTTTGTTAATGGCTTTGATTGGTCGGGCCATGTTTTATGTGATGGTGGTACCCACCACCATGCCGGGTGCGTTTTTCTGGAAAAATAAAGGCTTTGAAGAGCATGCTCGCGAATCGGGGCTTGCAAAAATGCCTCAGGTGGGTGTTATTGCTGATGTACATTAATGAAACGTGTATATTATTTATTTAAAAATTAAATGACTTAAGAATTCGTTTTTTTTAAGTTTAATCAGGAGGCATTATGGCAGGTAAAATTTATTATCCAAATATGCAGACAAAAACCACCGTTGTAAATGGCAAGGAAATACTGCTTGATGGAGAAGGCTATTTACTGGATCTTGATGAGTGGTCTGAAGATTTTGTTACGGTAAGAGCAAAAGAAGAAGAGCTTGAACTGACCAGTGAACACTGGGAGATCATTAATTTTATCCGTGAGTATTATGAACTCAATAATGTTCAGGCACCGGTGCGGGATATGATTAAAAACTTTAAGAAAACCTGGGGTAAGGAAAAAGCCAATACCCGTTATTTACATAAAATATTTCCTCTGGGCGGCCCGCAAAAACAGGGGAATCGACTGGCCGGTGTACGTAAGCCCAAAGGCGAACACTAAATGACCGTTGCCTGGCATAACTTAACCCGGGTTTAACATGTATCTTTCATTATTGTAAAAACATGAAACAGCGGCTGATAAAGTTAGTTAGCTATCTTGAGTCGGGTCTTATTGAGCGAGCCGAGCCGGCTCGCCTGTCATTACTCGCGGCGTTAAGTGGTGAGCATCTGTTATTGCTCGGCCCCCCGGGTACGGCGAAAAGTGAGCTGGCACGTAAGCTGCACCGGGTGTTTAGCAATGCCCGTTATTTTGAGCGTTTACTGACCCGGTTTTCTGTGCCTGAAGAATTATTCGGACCGTTGTCTATAAAAGCACTGGAAGAGGATCGCTATCAACGGTTAACAAAAAATTACCTGCCGGATGCCAGCGTGGCATTTATTGATGAAATTTTTAAATCCAATAGCGCCATTCTTAATTCTCTTTTGACCTTATTAAATGAACGTGAGTTTGATAATGGTTGTGAACGACTTAAAACCCCCTTAATCTGTGTGATTGCAGCAAGCAATGAACTGCCCGAGGAGGCTGGTCTTGATGCCCTGTACGATCGTTTTTTAATTCGCTATCAGGTCATGCCCGTCAGTGATAATGGCTTTACTGCGTTGTTGCAGTTACCGGCTCAGCGCCTTCAGCCTGAACAGTTGTCAGCTGAACAGTTATCACCGGAATCTCCGCCTCTTGAAGCATTTAGTACCGATGATATTCGTGCGATACAGCAGCAGTCACAGGCGATTGCTCTTAAGGATGATGCGGTTTTGCTGCTGCAGAGGCTGAGACAGTATCTGCAGGTACAATCTATCTACATCTCCGATCGGCGCTGGAGAAAAGCCATAAAGTTGTTGCAGGTGTGTGCTTATACCAGTGGCAGAAAATCGGTGAGTGTCTGGGACTGCACAATACTCGCGCATATTATGTGGCAGTCACCGCAGCAACTCGACGGTCTGAGCGGCTGGTTTATAGATGCGTTTAATCTTGATATTGATGCGGTTTTAAAGCGTCTGCGTAAGCTGGTATCCAGTTGGGAAACTCAGTTGAATGAAGACCAGCAGAAAAAAAACCAGAAAACGAATGCCATGGGAGAGTTGTTATACAAAAGAGAGGATGGTTCAGTAACAACTCAAAATGTACATGTTATATTTGCTGAGCGCAATGGTGAAACATTATACCTTGCCCCTCCGGATATCGAAGATCGCTCGAATAAAAACAGAGGCTACACCCTGGAAGAGCTTGAAAGTACATTTTTTGATAAGAGTTATAAACAGACACATATAGAAGGTCGTTGGATAGATGTGCAGAACTACATTAATAACACTCAGAACAGACTGGTAGAGAGACAGGTGTTTGAACCGATTATGGACGAGTATTATTTTTCAGGCGATTATATATCTAACCAGCAGGAGGCGCTTGAAACTATGCTGGGGGATATCGTATTAATTAGTCGTGATTTTGAACAGCTCGTTTCAGATATTAAGCAAGTGCTGGGATATAATATCTGGCTTTCATGTGGTCTGCTGGATAATGCAGCTGAAAATATAGCAAGCAAGCTGCCTCAGCTGGTGGAGCTGCAGCAGTCTGTAATCAGACTGAAAAAAATAAACACCGAGTTAGCGGTGCGTTAGTACCTGCCTTGCCATGCAAAATCAGAAACCACTGAATTTTCTTGATTTAATACCCGATGAAATCTATCGTCGTTTAGTGACCCATTCTTATCGACACAATGTTAAAAAACAGAACCAGCATCAGCTGGAAATACGGTGTGTTTGTGTGTTAAATATTCGTAACTATTTATTGAACGGTGTTGAGTTAACGCTTCAGGAAATCAATCTGTGGCTGGATGAACCATTAGCCAGTGAGCTTTATCGTTATCTCAGCGACAATAAAATTGTTCGTTCAGCCAGAGGAAATGCCGGTGTTACGGATGAACTGATTTTTAAAATTCTCGACTGGCTTGATAAAATGGCGCTGCTTAGTCGTGATCTGTCCAGCTCAATATTACCAGAAGAACCTGCACTGCTGCATCACAGTGAATCTACTGAGCCTGACTCCGGGTTCGGGGGTGTGCCTTTGTCGTCTCAGCATAAAAAACGGCTGCTGCATCGTTTTATTGGTTGGGATACTGACAAAGGTGATTTATCAGACATAGACATAAATCTGCTTTTTCACACCCATGAATTGATTCACTCATCCCGTCAGCTACAGGCAATTATTCGTCTGATCGGCAGAAGACAAACCCGCAAGTACAATGAAGCAGCAACGGCTGGTTATTATCAGAAAAGTACTCAGGGGAAAGAGCAAAATAATGAATTTCCCGATGAATATTCGCTTAACAGCGTGACCGGTGTATGCACCGGTGATGATATTTCTAAAATGTTGCCATCTGAGCTTGCTCTGCTGACGCATAAAAAATTTAGAAAATTATGGCATGCCCGTAGAGCAGAAAATCAGTTAATGAGCTATCATTTTCAGGGTGTTTTATCTTCACATACGCCCATTGTTGCAGAGAAATCAATTGTTGATGATGCCGCAGAAAAGCATATTGTTAGAGTTAATGGCCCAATGGTTCTGTGTGTTGATACCTCGGCATCAATGAACGGCAAGGCGGAGCTGATTGCCAGAGCGGTGGCGCTTGAAACTGTTCGTGTGGCGCAGTTGGAAAATCGCCTGTGTTATTTGTACTGTTTTAGTGCAGAGGGGCAGATAAGGGAGTTTGAGTTTAAGCCTGAACAGGGCTGGCAAGCTGTTCTGGACTTTCTTAAAGTTGCTTATGTCGGGGGAACAGATATAAATGGCGTTTTACTCAGGGCGATTGAGAAGCTGGATGAAAGTAAATGGAAAAACGCAGATGTACTGCTGGTGAGTGATGGGTGTTTTAAAGTAAATAAAGAAGTGCAGGGACGCGTTCAGTCGCTTAATGGCGGAATGCGCATATTCGGTCTGCAAACCAGTAGCTGGCAGAGTGATGAGTTTTCCAGGGTGTGCCATGAAACATTCAGGTTGGGCCATGTCATTTGATAACCCCTTATGTTTGAAAATTTTAAAAATTTTAAAAACGACTGATGATGCTTTGGGTTTATATGAATTAATTAAACTGCTGGAGGCTGATGGTGGGTTTGAGGTGGCTATAAAATCGGCTGCACCTGAAACAGATGATTATAATTTAATTATGTTTCGAAAAAATTTTATTGTTATGAATGCGTTATATCAAATACAACGTGATTTTTCTGTATCCGGGTATAGTTTGTTTATTTCAGCACTTTCAATTTCAATACTCACTGATCATGCTGATAATGAAGCCGGTCTGATCAAGGCAGATGAAAATCAGGCCGGCATTTCAGGCTTATCTGACTATTATCTGGACTGGAATAATTATCATTCAGCAAGTCCTGATAAAGTGGCGGCACTGCTTAATGGCTTCTGGACACGTTATACAGAATATACAAATAAAGCAGATTCAAATGACCAACGGTGTGACGCGCTATTACAACTTGGGTTAAAATCGGGCGCTAACTGGGAAGAAATACAAAGTGCTTATCGGCAAATGATTGCTATTAATCACCCTGATAAAGGGGGAGATAGTAAACGTTTCATAGAAATTAGAGAAGCTTTCCTGATTTTAAAAGGGATTGAAAACTAAGCAGTCATTGTGAGTTAATCCTGTTTGGGTGCTTCACTCTTAAAATTTCAAGCATTAGAAAGGCCTAAGTTATACATTAGTCTTTTCTTTTATAAGCGCTTCATTATAAACAAATAGCGTGGGTGAAATAAATGACTTTAAAACAGCGGTTTTTAGATGCGGTATGTAACGGAGATCTGGGTGAAGAGGATGAGCACGGTGTAACGGTGCAGCTCACTGATTTTAAGCGGTATTTCTCTGATATTCGATCAGATTATATTAACTCTTTTTTGCCGGCAGCGGTTATTGAAACGGGTCAGTACAGCATAACACACACAAAGTATCTTTATAGAGCAGCAAAGGGCGTTTACAGGGTTCACCCTGATGCAGTAGAGCAGCACAGAGCTGAAGCTAATGAAAATATAAACGGCCATCGCGTAGATAATAAAATTGAAGAAATATACGGGCTTTATCAGTGTACCTATTAGCTGGAAGTTCTGCCGTTTAACTTAAGTTGAAATCTGTAATCACTTGAAAGTCGCATTTCTGTAATGCGACTTTTTTTTTGCCTGTTATGTAGTATGATTAACCTGAATATTTTATGGTTTTTTGAGCATACCCATGAAATACCCGGGTTAGATCAGGCTCGACCAACGGACACTAGGTCGTGAAGTTTTCAGGTTGATAATCGTCATAATAATTATATACAGGGCTCACCTTAAAAATGAACTACCTAGAAGGCTTTCTAAAAAAAGAATCGTCAGCCGGGATAATACTGATTTTTGTAACGCTGCTGGCCTTAACTCTAAAAAATTCACCCCTTTCAGGTTTATACACTGCTTTTCTGCACACACCGGTGGAAGTCCGTTTTGCCGATCTGCACATCGCCAAGCCCCTGTTGCTCTGGATAAACGATGGTTTAATGGCCGTCTTTTTTTTACTGATCGGGCTTGAGGTAAAAAGAGAATTTCTCGAAGGCCATTTATCATCAATCTCTCAGATGTCATTGCCGGCTTTTGCGGCGGTAGGGGGGATGCTTGTACCAGCATTGATTTATATCGGGTTTAATATTGATAATGAAGTGGGGATTCGTGGCTGGGCCATACCCACGGCAACCGATATTGCTTTTGCGCTTGGCATACTTGCGTTGCTGGGTAATCGTGTGCCGTTGTCATTAAAGGTATTTCTTATGGCACTGGCCATTATTGATGACCTGGGTGCCATTATCATTATAGCGTTATTTTATACCGTAGAATTATCAACCCTGTCTATTAGTATTGCTGCGATATCGCTGGCAGTACTGATTATCATGAACCGGCTGGGTGTAGCAAGAAAGGCGGCTTATTTTATTGTCGGTACAGTGCTCTGGGTGAGCGTTTTAAAGTCCGGCGTGCATGCCACTCTTGCCGGTGTTGCGCTGGCTTTTACAATTCCGTTGAGAGCCGAAAATAGTGAAGGTGTGCAATATTCACTTTCCAGAGAAATAGAAAGAGATTTACATTATTGGGTGGCATTTTTTATATTGCCATTGTTTGCATTTGTAAATGCCGGTGTTGATTTACGCCAGATATCACTGGATGAAATGTGGGGCGATGTACCGCTGGGTATTATGTTTGGTTTGTTTTTTGGTAAGCAACTGGGGGTTTTTGGGTTTAGCTGGCTTGCGATTAAATTAAAGCTGGCAAAATTACCTGATAAAACCAGCTGGATAAAATTATACGCCGTCTCCGTTTTAACCGGCATAGGCTTTACAATGAGTTTATTTGTAGACTCACTGGCCTTTGAGGATGATACCCTGTATAAATCGGCTGACAGACTGGCGATATTGTTAGGCTCATTCAGTGCGGGTATTGTGGGTTATGTCATATTGCGATTCACTAAACCCGTGCCTGAAAAATAATAAATGAATCATAATTAATATTATAATGAAGCAATAGAATGCAAACTAATCCTGTGTATATAAAAAAAGTGGTCTTAAGCCTGCTGTTAACACTTATTGCTTTTTTGCCGCATAATAGCTGGCTTAATGATATGGCTGAAGATTATACGGAGCAGGGAATTGAAAGAACACTGATTACCTTTGCGATTAGTCGTAGTTTAAACGGTATTATTTCGGTCGCGCAGGGAACGGAGCTTTCTGTGTCACCGGTTGGTGTGGGGCTAACATTTACTCCCGGGCAAATTCTCGATCCTGTTAATGACCTGATTGAACGGTTTTCATGGGTTGTGCTTCTCAGTAGTACATCCCTGGGTATTCAACGGTTATTTATTGAAATTACATCGGTATCGATTGTTTCATGGGCGATATCATTACTCAGTATCATATTTATTTTTCTATTGTGGTTTAATAAAATGACAGATAGCCATGCATTGAATGCAATGGCAGCAATAAAGAAACTTCTATTTTTGCTTTTATTATTGCGGTTTTCAATTCCTCTGATTGCCGTTATTAACGAAGGGCTTTATCTGTCGTTTTTACAGTCTAAATATGAAACGTCACAGCTTCAGTTAAAAAGTGCGTCAGATCAGATACAGTTAATTAGCGCGCCCGCACATGAAAATACAGAAACGGACAGCCTGATTAAAAAAGCAGAACACTGGCTGGACAAGGCCAATCAGAGCCTGGATATAGAACGGCAAATGCACTTGCTAAAACAGACCGTGGCTGATCTCAGTCAACAGGTGATTAATATGATCGTTGTTTTTGTTGTGCAGTCGGTGATATTCCCATTGTTTTTTTTATGGTTGATTATACTTGGGGGTAAATCTTTAATGCGACAGCTTGTGAGCTGAAAATTGTTGATTTCAGTCCTTCATCCTAAATTAATCCGTTAACCGCACAAATACACGGTAAGTCTTGAGAATGTCAGTTATTCTCACTCAGTGCAAGTCAGCCGTTCGGTGAGGGGGCTGCACACTGAATGGCACCCCCGGGAGTAGGCCTGGAAGTAGGCCTGGGAGCACATCTGACTATATCAAAGCATCACTCCTTTGCATCCTGCGTTCTTTGTGGTTAACTGCTTTTCCAGGGTTACAGTTTATGGCGAAGTTGACGTTGACTTGCCTGAGTTTTTTTATCTGATTTAATCGGCAGGGTCTGTAAAAACTTAGGCTGGCCTTTAATGCCGGATACTTCAAAGTCTTTTAATAATACATTGCTGACTTCAGCCGAATCTAAATTCAGTGCTTCGACCATTCCCTTATATAATAATGAAAACAGCCGTGGCAGGGCGATTTTATGCGTTTGAGATGTGTGTTCAAATAGCCAGTTGCTGAGAGCTATGAAATTATAAAAGGCATCTTTTGAGAGTATACTGGCCTTTGTGTGGCTGAACCGGCCTGAGTTAATAATCATATCCCAGTAGCGGGCAAAGCGACTTAGTTTCTGCATTTCTGAAAAACTGATAAGCTTATTGCTGAGTATATTAAAGGGGGGGTGCGGGTTATAGCGCATATCGTAATCTTTACTGTGGCGTATAATGGGGGTTCCCTTAAGTCGCTTTAATATTCCCACCTGAATTTCATGAGGTGCCATTTTATAGAGTTGATTTAAGCCCTGAGCAAAGCTGTCAATGGTCTCGCCGGGTAAGCCAATAATCAGGTCGGCATGTATATGCGCATGTGAGTGCTGTCGTAGCCAGTTAAGATTGTCCGTGACTTTTTGAGTGTTCTGTTTTCTGCTGATAATTGTCTGTACTTCAGGGTTAAGGCTCTGTATGCCTATTTCAAATTGCAGGCTACCTTCGGGAAAGCGGGCAATAATTGATTTTAATTTTTCAGGCAGGTGATCCGGTATTAATTCAAAATGCAGAAACAGATTTTCTGAATTATTCGCATTCATTTTATTCAGAAAAAAGTCCATGATTTTTATACTGGTCGCCACTTTTAAATTAAATGTCCGGTCGACAAACTTGAAATGGCGTACTCCTCGCTGGTATAGAATATCCATTTCATTTAAAAAGATATCAAGGTCAAATGGATAGACGGTTTTATCGAGGGAAGACAGGCAAAATTCACACTTAAACGGACACCCTCTGGAAGCCTCAACATAGATCACCCGATTTCTGATATCTTCATCGTTGTAGTATGAATAGGGGAGTTCTATTGTCGATATATCAACGGGAGAAGGGTGAATGATTTTATTTAATCGATTTTTTTTATTCAGGATATCTTCACAGAGTTCTTTGAAGGCCATTTCTGCCTGGCCTGTAATCAGGTAGTCGGCGTTTTGCACGATATCCTGCTGATCAAATTCATAACTCACTTCCGGCCCGCCCAGCACCAGAATGGTTTCGGGTGATATGGTTTTGAGTAAATTGACCAGTTGCAGAGTTTCCATTGCATTCCAGATATATACCCCAAGACCAATTATGGCGGGTTTTTTCTGCAGCAGAGTTTCTGCCATATCAATAACCCGGCTATTGATATTAAACTCAATAAGCTCTGTAGAAGCCTGTAGGTCGCCCATATTGGCTAATAAATAGCGCAGCCCCATAGATGCATGGATATAGCGGGCATTGAGTGTTGAGAGGATGATTTTCGGCATATAGGGGGTGCAGGAGGAGTACTTCCAGTTAATGCCTGTTCTGTGTAAACAGGCAGAGTATTTAAATTCGTAAAGGCCAGATCATGTAAAATAATGTATTATATTATATACTTATTCTATATGTCAGGGCAGGGATTTTACATGTTGGGTTAATATGCCAGTATGTATGTGAATTCCTGCTTTTAAGTATTTATCTATACATGTAAACGGATCGAGGAGTGTTACTATTTATGAGGTCAGGAGAATGAATAAAATGGTATTTGGTCAATCACGAAGCTTTATTGATGAGGTTGATGAAAAGGATAAACCCACTGACCCCATTATTCTTGATGCTTTTAATCAGATCTGGGAAAAATTACAGTCTGAAATTTTTATATGGGACAAGTTCAGGACCTGTCTGCCTTTTCAGGTCGAATCCCCTTCTGAAAACAGTGAAGAAAAGCAGAAAATTCGTTCACTGGAAGAGCAGCACAGACATGATTTGCAGGCGATGTGTTTTGATGAAAAGGGTAACCGTAAGCGCTTAAGTAAACAACAGCTCAATGAAATTAGCGATACGGGGCGTTTTACGGTTAAAAGTGAAATAGGCGAGCAGTATGATAATGTCTGGTTGTTAGGAAGTTTTTTACAGCTGGGGCGTAAAGAAATCAGTCGTCGGTTTAAAAAACGAAAAAACAGTGCAAACGAACACTGGTTTTTACATCTGCCTGAGTGTTTTTCAGAAAATGGCCGGCTGACGCTCCGCCGGGCCTTAAGAAATATGAACAATAGCCTGGCGCATGTTGTTCGGCTTTTAGTGGGCTTGCCTGAATATCGGCCCAGGTACTCTGAGCGCCTGATCGATGTTTTGATGCAGAAAGACCGCATACTGTATTTGTTCGCTGAGGCCAGGCCAGAAGCCGATAATGATCTGCAATGGATCTATCAGAACCAGCTCAAATTAAACACACTTCTGGTTAAACCCGAGATTATAGAACAGCTGAAAGAAGTTATTAATCAGGTCACTGAAACACTCAATGAAAAAGGTGAAATTGATGATTCAGCGCTTCTTTTAGCGCTAAAAGAGCACCCCAAAACCCGGGAATTAGATGCTGAGCTCCCCGCTTTACTGGAAAATTTTCACTCTTTTTATTTTATGCTCTCACGACAAAATCCGCGATTTGATGTTTTACTGAAAATAGAAACTGAAAAAAGAGAGCGGCTATTAATTGATCAATACCCGTATCGTGGGCGTTATGAAAAGTGGCGCAGAATTCATCTTAATCGACAGTCCGGTAAAATAGTAAAACAGGTTAAACAACAGCTGGCAGAAGAGTTGCTTGAAAAACTTCCTGCGGGACAGGAAAAGTATTGCCTGCAGAGAAATTTGAGCTATTTTTCTACTTGCGGAGAAGTCAGAAAAAACCATCTGAAATTACAGTTTTTTCCATCTGTAATATTTAAATTGCCTCGTATTAAATGGTCATTCAGGCCGCTTTCAAAATACGACAATCTGGCATTCAGAAATATTCATTTTACAGGTAAACACAGGGGCTGGCGAATGAGTTGCCTGTTTTTGTCTGCTTATACTGCTTTTTTTAATAATACCCTGAAGTTGATGCGGGCCTGGCGTTATAACCCTTTTGGTATGAGATCAGTGCTCACATTTAGCCGTGAAAAGTTTAACGGAGAGTTCTGGTTAACAGATAAAGGCGTCCCCATCGGCAGTGGAAAATATGCGACTCATATAACTGATTTATATGATCGCTGGAAACTTTTGCGCAGATATCGCGAAGATTTTGAAGCTAAATCTGATTTTGGTCTGTTTCCAAGAAGTGTCGGCAGGTTGTTTAATCGTTTCTACTGTTATGTAATGATTGGCCTGATAGGTGGCAGTATTGTTATGCTTCTTCGTTATGCCGGCTTCGCTCTGTTTTCCCTGTTTGTTGTAACGGTTTTATTGCTGGCCCCATTGCTGGCACTTTTATATGTGGTTTTAATGTTTCTTTTTAATACATTGATTTATGATCATATTGGCCCGGGTATTTATTATAATGGAAGAAAGGCAAAGCATTATACAGCGCTTTTTCCGTTAATAAGCACTTTGCTGTATTCGTTTTTTATTCGTGGGTTTTTGCTTGCCGTGATATCGGTCGCGGTTATTATATTGCATGTTCTGGCAACACCCTTGCTGAGTTTGCTGGCCTTTCTGGCGTATGCCTTTCGTAGTTTCTGGGATCTGTTAATGCGCCTGCTATTTATAATGCCATTTGCCCGTATTCCCGGCGATAATTTTCCCGGGCTCGTGCAGCGTATATCAGGCTATGGTATAGCCTCTGAAGTGCTTAATCAGATTGATGTAAGCGATGCGATGGGTAAGTACCAACAGTGGCTGGAAGCCTATATACTCGATGAATATCAGCCGGTGTTATTAAAGTCTCTGCATCAGTTTGAGGCGCGACTTGAGCAGATGATGACTGAGGCGTACAGAGGGATTGTTGGTGATCGGCTACAGTTTCTTCAGCAAACCATAGAAGAAAATATTAATGAATTTCAGCAGCCCTTTGAAAATGCTCTTTCTAAACATCGTTCTGAGCTGCGAAATAAGATGATGCTTTATGAGTCGCATTATCTGCGCTTGAATGCTGAGGCCCTGCCTGAATTTATTGAAGCAAGCGAGAAACTTACACAGTCTTATGTCGAGAATAGTTTGCTGGCTTATATGAGTGACGCTCAAATTGTTGCATTCTGGTCGCTGGCCGGAATTAACAAAAATGAATGGTCATTACTCAACAGGGTTTTACTGAGCCGGGCATTTTCTGCAGATATATTTACGCCAATAGAAGAATGTGATGGCAGTATAATGGTGCAGAATAGTCAGCAGAATGTAGTGCAAAGCCTGCTGCTTGAAAAGGAACCGTCCTCGAAAGTGGTTTTTGATGTAAATGGTGAAGGTCGGGCACCTGAAACAGAACATAAGCTTTCGTTTGATGATAACCCATTCTGGTATGAACTCTATGAACCTTATTATCTGCCTGTTGAGACGCCTGAGAGATGGAAGTATCTTATGCGCCTGAGACAGCGTTTTATAATAAAAATGGGGTGATTATTTTGTTAATAATTTGTACTATTATGAAATTTAAAATTGAACTGCAGCCCCTGTATTTCAGGGGCTTATGTGTTCTCACTTATAGAGTTTTAATATGAAAGGCATTACGGTAGATGGTGAGTCATCTGTAGTTCAACATAAATTTGCTGTGGTTTATGCTCCTAAGCGTTCGCGAGGGCGCTTTTCGGAAAATTGCGTATTTATAATGGATTCAGAACTGGATGCGATTGAAGAGGCCGATGTAGAAAAACACCTGTTTGCAGCAAAAGTGATCGGTCCGTCAAAATCATCAGAAGGCCAGCGAATTTATTACCTTGATGACTGGATTGATACCCGTATAAATGATCAGAGCATCTCTGATAAATGAATAGTCCTTTTAATTCACTCAGTGAATTTCGTTCTCAGTTTAACCGGGGGCTGCATGAATTACTTGATAAGCAGCAACTGGGTACATTTATTTTATGCCTTGCAAATGCGACGAATAACCCTGAATTATATCAACAGTTAAGAGCTAAACTTGAAAAGCAATTTCAGCAATTGCTGGGGCAATACCAGCAGACCTTTAGTGAAGGGATTACGCCTGATGCGGTAGAAGAAGACCTGCTGGTTTTTCTTAAGTTGCATGCACTGGGGTTTGAAAATATTAAACTAACGCAGTTGCGCAAAGAGTCGGTATGGCAATGTCAGTTTAACCAGTTGCGATCGTTCCGACCACGGCGTATGACAAAATTCAGTCATCAGAATGAAATATCAACACCCTTTGTTGATGCACATTTTCATTTTAATAAACCTTTTATGGCTAAAGAGTGTTTCTGGTCTGGCCAATATGAGGTTATGCAAAGTAGTATGGCGCTGGATGTTTTTTATAATAAATATCCATTTGCAGACCTTCATAGCTTAATTGTGCCTCAACGTGCGCGTTGTCTGCCGCAGTTTCTCTTGCAGGAAATTCATGCTTATATCTGGAATTTAACAGAACAGCTGGCACTGACTCTACCGGGTGCCGGGTTGGGTTATAATAGTTATGGCGCTTATGCTTCGGTCAATCACCTGCATTTTCAGATGTTTATAGAGCCGCAGGGGTTGCCGGTAAGTCAGTCCCGCTGGCAGCATAATGGAGGGGGTGAGCAGTACCCGTTGGCACTTGTTAAGTTTTCAAGTTGTGTGCGCGCCTGGGAATACATTGAGCACCTGCATCATATCCGCCAACCCTATAATTTATTGTATATGCCGGGAGAAATTTATATTCTGCCGCGCAAGGTGCAGGGCAGCGTGAACGTGCCAGACTGGAGCAGTGGCTTTACCTGGTATGAGTTATGTGGTGGCCTGTTAATGTTTAATCAGCAGAACTATACAACGATGACGGCAGAAAATATTAATGCGCATCTGAGTGAATTGAGCCTGGATATATAATGCGGCAACACATCCGGGAGATTTTTAGTTGGTCGATCGTCACTGGTCAATCGTCAATCGTCATTGGTCATTGGTCAAAAAATTAACTTCATGAGGTCTGTGGTTTTTATGGGTGCATGGAAAACATATGCATCCCCGGATTTCGCTTTGCTGCATCCGGGCTTCTACGCGACTCCGATTTTATTTTCTCACTGTGCCCCGGTTGTGCTTCGTAGCCCCGGATGGAGAGCAACGCAATCAGGGGAATGCCTCCATGAGTTTTACGGGGCAGGTATCTATAAAAAAATCTGCGCATTTTTACGGTTTTCTGAAAACTCGCACAGGCGTTTAACCACACGGTCGTTAATGCTGCCTTTATCATAGCTTCCATCAATATGCTCTTCACCGGCGGGCATGCCCAGCAGTAGCTCAAGTGCGTCTTCATAATGCTCGATGGGGTATACATTAAAATCACCCGTTTCAATAGCATCCACAACATTTTTTCTGAGTGACAGGTTTTTTATATTGACCTCTGGAATAATGCAGCCCTGTTTGCCGTTAAGGCCACGTTGTTTGCAGATATCAAAGAAGCCTTCAATTTTTTCATTGACACCGCCTATGGCCTGCACACGCCCCTGCTGGTTGAGCGAGCCGGTAATGGCAAGGCCCTGTGCGATGGGCAGGCTGGTGAGGGCTGAAATTAATACACACAGCTCAGCCACTGATGCACTGTCGCCATCAATCAGTCCGTAGGACTGCTCAAACGTGATACTGGCTGAAAAAGACAGCGGGGTGTCCCGGGTGTAGCGGCTGGCCAGCAGGGCGGATAAAATCAACACACCCTTGTCATGAATGGAGCCGCTTAAGTCTACTTCACGTTCGATATTAATTATTTTACCGGAACCCTGATGCACAGTGGCTGAGATTCTTGACGGCTGACCAAAGCCATACTTGCCGATATCAAATACCGACAGGCCATTAATTTCTCCCACGGCTTCTCCGTCAGTATTGATCATCAGCGTGCCACGTTGTATGTCGCTCTGTATCAGTCCCTGTATACGGTTGGTGCGTTTAATCTGGGAATCAATGGCTTTCTGTACGTCATCGCCGCTGATGAGCTGATTCTGAGACTGTTCTGCCCAGTACTGGGTTTCAATGAGCAGGTCATCTATGGTACGCAGACGGGTGGAGAGTTTTTCGGAATCATTTGCCAGACGTGAGCTGAATTCGATAATGCGGGCAACGGCGGCGGCGTCCAGGTTTTTTAACTTAAATTTGCGTGCACGGGAGGCGATTAGTCGTGCGTATTGCAGGGTGGATGCCTCGTCTCTGAGGACCTCTTCTTCAAAGTCGGCCTCAACTTTAAACAGTTCGGGGAAATCCGGGTCGATATCATGTAATAAATAGTAGGTATCACGGTCCCCCAGTACAATGACTTTTACTTTTAGCGGAATGGCTTCCGGTTCCAGCGTAACCGAAGTGTCGCCGCCAACCACCTGTTCAAGATTTTCAATTTTTACTTTTTTTGCGTACAGACTGCGTTTGAGTGCATCCCATGCATGGGGTGAGCTGAGAATTTTATGTGCATCCAGCACCAGATATCCCCCGTTTGCCTGCAATAATGCGCCGGGCTTGATGAGTGTAAAATTGGAGCCGGGGCTGCCAGAGCGGCTTTCATACTCAATACGCCCGACCAGATTCTGGTAGGTCGGGTTGTCCAGGTAGACTACCGGTGCGCCCTTCTGGTTGCAACAGTCAACGATTAAGTTGACCTGGTAGCGCTCCATGGATTCATTTTGACTGCCTTGCTGGTGGCTGTGATCACTGCCGGAAGAGTCATCATCTTCTGTTTCTGAAAACAGTTCAAGGTGGTGGAGCACATCTTCCTGTAATGCTTTCAGATAGTTGACAACTTCAGGCAGCGCCTTGTATTTACGCTTGGTGTCTTTTATCAGGTTGCTGGAGGCAAACAGCGCCACTTTACGATTAAGTTTTTTAATTTTTATATTGTGCTCACGCCGCTGGCGGGACATTTCAGGTGCCAGATATTCGAGTTTCTCCTGAAAAGCGCCAATCTTGTCTTCTATTTCTTCTTTCTCGACTTCAGGCAGGCTGTCGTACTCTTCTTCTGTGACATTATGGCCATCGACGATGGGGGTGAGTATAAAGCCCGATGGTGTCTGGCTCAGGTTAATATCCTGTTGCTCTGCTTGTTCCGCATGCTTATCCAGCAGGCTGGCCTGCTTGTTCTGGAAAGATTTTTCAATAACCTGTATCTGTTCCTGATATTCACTGGCTTCAAATGAAGCGTTGATCGCCTTTGCCAGGTCTTCCATCAGGTTTTTCATATCTTTTTTAAAGCCGCGCCCCTTACCGGGGGGGAGCTTTAATGCCCTGGGCTTGTAATCCTGCTCAAAGTTACTGACATAGCACCAGTCTGAAGGCGTCTCTTCGAGCAGCGATCGTTTGCTTAAAAATTTGCGGATCAGGCCATGTTTACCCAGCCCTGATGAGCCCATTACATACAGGTTAAAGCCCCTGTGAGTGACGTTTATGGCAAACTCAATGGCTTCAAATGCCCGCTCATGGCCAAGAATCTCCGGCAGGTCTTCAAGTTCGGCGGTGGATTCAAAGGGCAGGGACTCAGCGGAGCAGAGGGGGCGCAGCTGTTGTGCGGTTAGTGCTTTAGTCATCTTGAGGGTATTACTCACTTAATTGTATCTCTGGGCAATTGTACTTCAGGCACCGTTGGAACAGGTATGACCTCAGGGCTTACAGCCGGTTCCATATTAAAACGCTGCCGGGGAGCTGTTTCAGTCTGCTGCTGCCGGTTAAAATAGAAATTAACAGGTTACAGCGGCGGTTTGATGCCCTGCATCATTCAGCCTGTTCTATTCAGTCAGGCACTCATTATTTTCAATTATTTACTGAGTATAATACCTGACTCAGGAAATGACATACACTTCAGCCTGAATTCCCTGAAATTAGCCGTTTTAATCAGAGGCCAATCAGGGGTACAATCGCAGGCCCTGTAAACTAAAGTGGATTTATACCTCTATGTCGCCTGATGATCTGAAGCCTGTCAAACAGCACCCAGCCTTTCAATGGAAACGATCACAGCGAATTGACTCGCTTAATATCACACTTGAAGAATACCAGCATATTAAAACCGGTGCGGCCCATTATCATCTGTCGGCAGATAATAATGAAAATGTCTTTCTGGTGGCGCTTCGCACCGTACCGACGGATTCAACCGGTGTTGCCCATATGCTTGAACATACCGCGCTGTGTGGCAGCGAGCGTTTTCCGGTACGCGACCCTTTCTTTATGATGATTCGTCGTTCACTGAACACCTTTATGAATGCCTTTACCAGCAGCGACTGGACGGCTTACCCCTTTGCCAGCCAGAACCGTAAAGACTTTGATAACCTGATGGATGTTTATCTGGATGCGGTTTTCTTCTCTCGTTTGCATGAGCTGGATTTTGCACAGGAAGGCCATCGCTTTGAATTTGAAACGCCGGATAATGCGCAAACCCCGCTGGTTTATAAGGGCGTGGTATTTAATGAAATGAAGGGGGCAATGAGCTCGCCGGTGAGTACTTTATGGCAAACCGTGACCGAACATTTATTTCCAACGACAACCTATCATTATAACTCCGGAGGTGAACCTGAAAATATTCCAGACTTAAGTTATCAGCAGTTGAAAGATTTTTATAAAGTGCATTATCACCCCTCAAACTCGGTGTTTATGACCTTTGGAGATATACCGGCATTTGAGCACCATGAGGTGTTTGAGAAAAAAGCCCTGAGTCGTTTTGAAAAGCTCGATTTGCAGATCAAGGTTGATGATGAGAAACGCTATAGCGCCCCGCAATATTTTGAAAGTCGTTATGCATTAGATGAAGAGGACACAAAAAATAAAACGCATATTGTTATCAGCTGGTTGCTGGGACGCAGCACATCACTGGAAGAAATGCTGCAGGCACATTTAATGTCCAGCGTATTGCTGGATAACTCTGCATCCCCACTGCAGAAAGCACTGGAGACAACCGATCTGGGAACTTCTCCCTCGCCTTTATGCGGTCTGGAAGACTCTAACCGTGAAATGAGTTTTATGTGCGGGCTTGAAGGCTCTGAAGCAGAAAATGCAGACGAGATTGAAAAACTGATTCTGCAGGTGTTACAGGAAGTGGCAGAAAACGGCGTTGAACAATCCCAGGTTGAAGCCGTGCTGCATCAGCTGGAGCTGGGGCAGCGAGAAATTGGCGGTGATGGTTACCCCTATGGAATGCAGCTTATACTGGGTGGCTTGTCCTCTGCGATTCATCGGGGAGATCCGGTTGCGGTTATGAACCTGGAGCCGGTGCTGGAGAAGCTACGTGAGGATATTAAAGACCCTGAATTTATTAAGCAGCTGGTAAAGAAAAACCTGCTGGATAATCAGCACCGTGTTCGACTGATTATGACACCGGATACCGGTTTAAGTCAGGCCAAAGAAAAAGCAGAAGCAGAAAAACTGGCGGCGATTAAAGAAAAACTAAGTGCTGAAGAAAAGCAGCAGATTATTGATCAGGCGGCAGCCTTACAGGCCCGGCAGAATGAAGTCGATGATATCAGTATTTTACCCAAGGTGGGGCTGGAAGATGTGCCTGCAAAAATGCAGATACCCACGGGCACCGATAAAAAACTGGGTGAGCTAGCCACAACATTTTTTGAGCAGGGTACCAATGGCCTGATCTACCAGCAAACCATTATTGAATTGCCGGAAATGGATGAAGAGCTGGTGAATTTAATGCCGATTTATACCTACTGCTTAACCGAGCTGGGTTATGCCGATAAAGACTATTTACAGTCTCAGGCCTGGCAGGACAGTGTGAGCGGTGGTGTCAATGCCTACACCAGTGTGCGCGGACGGGTAGATAATGAACAGGCGATAAAAGCCTGTTTTGTTTTCTCAGGCAAGGCGCTGGCAAGAAACCATCAGCCGTTAAATGAACTGATGAGCGAAATGCTGGAAAAAGTGCGTTTCGATGAACTGGATAGAATTCGTGAACTGGTGGCGCAAAAGCGGGCGCGCAGAGAACAGAGTGTTACCGGGCATGGGCACAGCCTTGCTATGACGGCTGCCAGCAGCGGCATGAGCCCGACGGCGGAGCTGAGTCATCGTCTGTCTGGTTTGCAGGGCATTAAGCGCCTGAAAGCGCTGGATGATTCGCTAAATGACCCGGCTGCGCTTAAACAGCTGGCGCAGCAGTTTAAATCAATTCATGAAAAAATATTAAGCTGTCCGCGACATTATCTGGTGATTTCTGAAAAAGATAATCAGGCGGCGATTGAGGCTGACCTGTTAAGTTTTAATTCTGCTGAAACCAGTCAGCAAGCGCCATTGTTTAAACTACCGCCGGTTAAAAAACAGATTAAGCAGGCCTGGTTAACCAGCACACAGGTGAACTTCTGTGCCAAGTCATATCCAACGGTCTGTGTAAACCATGAAGATGCCGCGCCCCTTTCTGTGCTCGGCGGTTTTTTGCGCAATGGTTATCTGCATCGTGTGGTACGAGAGCAGGGTGGTGCCTATGGCGGCGGTGCGAGTCACGAGCCGGGTAATGCCTGCTTTCGTTTTTTCTCTTATCGGGACCCGCGTTTAAGTGAAACCCTGGAAGATTTTGATAAATCACTGCAGTGGTTACTGAATGAAGAGCATTCAGAACTACAGGTGGAAGAGTCCATACTGGGTATTATTGGCGGCATGGATAAACCCGGCTCACCGGCAGGTGAAGCCAAGCAGGCATTTCATAATGAGTTTTATGGCCGAACACCTGAGCAGCGCCAGCAATACCGTGAACGTATTTTAAAAGTAACGGTGGATGATTTAAAACGGGTGTGTAAAAAATACCTGAAGCCTGAGCTTGCCAGTGTTGCGGTAATCGCTAATCCGGCTTCAGAGGATGAGCTTAAAAAGGCAGGACTGGATATTATTAACCTGTAGTATAACAGTGCATATTCTGCTCATTAAATTAATGCTGGAAATACCTCAGGCCCATTCGCTTAAGGATAAGCGACGTCAGATTAAAAGCCTTAAAGAACGCATTATGAGCCGTTTTAATGCATCGGTTGCTGAAGTGGATTATCTGGATAACTGGCAGAAATCCGTACTCGCAATCTGTATGGTGAGTAATGATAAATCTTATCTTGATAAACAGTTCTCCCTGCTTGAAACCCGGGTGCTGGAATACGCCGAGATTGAACTGCTGTCTATGGATCGGGAATGGTTGTGAGTTTTTATTATTCATCTTTAGTCGTTCGTTGTTTGTCATTCGTCCCGTAGCCCGCCTGGAGAGCAACGTAATCCGGGAACGGTTCATTGCCCGGGTCAGGTTGTGTGTATTGGAACAATGTTTTTAATACAGAATTTTGCGGGATATTTAAGGTAAATTTGAACGCAAAAATTCCATGAGCATCTGTTGTTCTGATGGGTTGAAATAGAAGTATAAGCCGGCGATAAAACCGGCCAGTACAGATAGCATAAAAACGATAAACAGCAGGCGACTGAGTCTGTTTAATTTTTTCTGTGATTTTTTTCGAGCAGCTTGTCCGAGTTTTTTTAGATCAGGCAATAGCTGATCAAATGACTGGTAATGATTGTTACTGTCTTCTTCCATCATATCTTTTAGTACCTTTTGTATTTCTGCATTCAGCGAGCTAAAAGCGTCTTCACTCTGGATGCGTTTGTTTAAAAAATCAACCTGTTTGCCCGTTAGCATACGGTAAAAAATGGCACCTGTACTGTACATGTCCCGTGTTTTTGAGCTGCAGCCCCTGTCTTTAGGCTGGTACCAGTCGTTGCTGTCGCTATCATTAACGTAGTGCTCCTCCAGGCCGAAGTCAGATAGCTTAATGTTTCCACTATTGTCATATAAAATATTACTGGGGCGCAGGTTTTTATGTGTGATGTCATTGTTATGTGCGAAGATCATTGCTTCACATATGGCTTTTGCAATGGGCAGAAACTGTTTAAGGGTGAATTTTCTGACTAATCGATCCTGCAGACTTCCGCCGGCCAGGTGTTGCATAACAATAATAAAGGCGTTCAGGTTTTTTGATGTGCCATAAATCGTAATAATATTCGGGTGGCTTAGTTTACTGAGCAGTTTTGCTTCCTGGTAACCAGCGAAGGACCGGCTGCATTTTTTAATCACCATCAGGCTGTGTCTGTTGCGGTCTTCAAACAGATAGACCGCGCCGTATTTTGTTTTTTTAATTAAATCAAGGAGTGAGAACTTATTGTTTGTATTGTTAAGGGCGGTATTGGCTTCAGATTTTTGTTGCTGATTCAGATGAGCGCCCTGAGTGAATTTTAATAATTGCAGGCGTATTTCATCTGCAGAAGAAGGTCGCTCATGGGGCTGGGTTTTAAGGCATTTTTCAATTAATGCTGACAGATCGGGGGGCAGGTTTTCAAGTTTGGCGCTGCGCTGTTTATTGTTACCAGGGGGCAGTTGGCCCATAAACATCTCATACATTATGATTCCCAGAGAATAGATATCACTCAGGTGGCTGACCCGCTCAGGGTGAGTGAACTGCTCCGGAGACATATAATCCGGTGTTCCAACAATATTCTCCGGTTTACCATTGGCGGCAAGCCAGGCGATACCAAAATCAAGAATATACAGGTGACCATCAGCATCTAGCAGAAAATTTGAAGGTTTAATGTCTCGGTGAATCACTCCATTTTTATGGGCGGCGGACATGCCTTTACATATTTGCATAAGCAGATTTATTTTACTGTTAAGGCTGAGTTTTTCCTTATGGATGATTTCAGATAATTCACTGCCCTGTATATATTCCATAACAAAATAAGGGCGGCCCTTTTCCGTCAGGCCGCGATCAATAATATGAATAATATTGGGGTGTGTGAGCTGTGCGATGACCAGGGATTCCTGATCAAATAAATCCTGCGCCTCTCTGTCCCAGAGAAACTCAGCAGAGAGAAGCTTAACTGCAACGATACGGTTTAGCGAGATCTGGCGTGCCTTATAAACCGTTGCCATGCCGCCGGTGGCAAATTTAGTGAGATTTGAATAACCATCAAGATGCATGGTTTGAGTATAGACAGAAATGCTTAATCTGAATACTTTACAGGAGAAATAAAGATAAAATCTGGCTGTGTCTACCCTGCGGGGTACTCATCCCCCGGCGTATTTGCCTTGAGTATTTGCCTGGAGATGACTGTAAAACTACCACATATAGCCCAGGCTCAGCCCTGCGGTGACTAAACCCTCATTCAGCGGAATATCAATGCTCGCGCCCAGCAGCAGTTGAGGGTCAATGCTTTTTAACAGAGAAAAGCTGGCATAGGAGTAGCTATTGCGGGAAAATGCCGAATCGATCTGGCTGAACAGAAGCTCATAGTTAATATCATGTAATTGCAATCCCAGTAAAATGCTGGACTCACGCTCAGCCAGATTACGTGCCTGCTGTAGTGCAATTGAATTTGCAAGGGCAAATATAACGGGGCGGCTTATCCGTTCTGGCTGGTTTGTTTTATAGTTATGCTGCTTGTGCTTTATATCGCTATAAATAGTAGCCCAGTTGTAACTCAGGCTGAATTCAGTTGAACGGTGATCACTGCTGAGGGAGTTAATCGGCAGAATATTCTGTTGCTCAAAAAACAGCTCAACTTCACCGCGTTCATAACTCAGGCGACTGCTGAAGTCGTCTAAAAAGAAAGTTATAGACATTCGAGTGTCGGTTTTTTCCAGTGAATTTTTTTCGCCCCAGAAAATTCTTGATACTGCCCAGTTAAAATGCTCATTAAGTCTGCCACTAAAACCCCAGCTTAAATCGTTTGTTTTAAAATCATAGTTCTGCTGTGTGGCGGATAGATCAAAATAAAATGATGAATTTATAGCCAGGTTAGTTGAAAGGCCATAGTAACCGCCTTTTTTTTCATCTATACCACCGTATAACCAGACTCGATTTAGTGGTGGCTGGTAATTTTCCAGTAGCCAGAAATTATCTTTGTTATCTTCCTGAGAGCTATCGATGAGTTCTGTGATCTCAGAAAAAACAGGGGCAGATAAAATACCAGTACAGAAAAAAATAATTAACTGAGTGTGTTTAAAATACATAATCAATAAAATAAACCGGACAGCTCAAGCTGCCCGGTTTTTAGAAGTGCAAATATTTCTTAACGTCCCCTTTTAGAGTGTGCTCAGTCTGATGTTTATTTTCGAGCTTATTAACTGGTTCAGGTTTGCGTCATATTGACCATTGGCATGTACCGCATTCACCAGGGTGTTACCATCCAGTGCAGAATTCAGAGCCAGCTGAAAGCGGCTGAAATCAGTATAAACCTGAACAGCCTGGTTCTGTACGATCACAAACAGTCCTTTACCCGAGTCACCGGGAGCAATAACCGGTGTTGAGTTTAATGATAGCAGATCGGTGCTGATTCCGGCACGAAACATATGGTGTTTATCACCAGCCTGCTGCAGGTCCAGTAACAGGCCGGCATCACTGATGCTGGCAAACGCAGTTAAACTGCCATCGCTAAAGTCTGTTACCAGGTGTGCGCGCATATTGCTGGCATCCAGCAGGCTTTGTGCACTGAAATCTTCTGGAGCACTGGCAAACGCCCGTACATGACCGCGAACGATGAGCGGATCACCAATTTGCAGATTCATCAGGCTCAGTGTGCCGGAATCCACTTCATAATTCGTCGCATCCGCATCACTGCTGACATCGGTACCTGTGCCGCTAAAATCAAACAGTGCGATGCGACGACGGTCTATGCCCTGCAGGTTGACAGTGAGTGGGCTTACAGAAACCACCGAACCACCCACGTTTGTGTAACGCATACGCACATGATCGGCATTCAGACTGAATGAATTTAATGGGGTATTGAAACCATTGGTAATATTGCCGGTGACAGTGACATGCTGACCTACAGAGACATCATTAACGGTATAATTGTTAATCACGTCAGCCTGCTTAACCACGGTGGTGTTTTCATCCATGGTGACACTCACATTATCATTAAAAATAAAGCTGCCATCGGTACGTATTAGCGTTGCGCCGCGAATCAGCAATGTGTTACCACTGCGTGAAATAACATTACCGGATACAATATCCTTATTTCCCCAGGGCACACTGCTGCCGGCATACACCTCCAGTGCCTTAAACTGGCGTTTTCCGCTGCGCGTATCGGCTGGCATAATATCGCCTAATACAATAACTGCGGCCGCCGGGTCGAGGTTTGCAAGTTGAGTAATGCCGGTATTGCTGTCATAAACCACACCGTCTATTTCATAGCTGGTTTTATCTGAAGTGTGTACTGCAAGCTTGCCAAAACGGTTATTAAACCGGTGGCGGAAAGGGCGCATAACCACATTAAATGACTGAGCGGTTTCATCTACTCTGCCCAGAATGCCGCGCAAACGATGGGGTTTGGGCTTTTCAAGTAATGTATCAGCGATGAGTACAGGCTTTACCACTACCGTTGCGCTGGAGCCCGTAATAATAATGTCATTTGAGGCATCCAGGTCAAAGTCGAGCGTAATATGAGCCGGAATACCCGGGGCAATAACAAAATCACTGTTGCCATTAAAACTTAAATCAACGGTTAATAAACCAATCGGGTTTCCATTGATATCCTGTGGTGTGGCACTAATGGCATTACCGTTTTCGTCCTGCACCGTGATACGGGCATTGCTGTAATCCAGCACAATCTGTGCGCCGGTGTAATGCCCGGATGGCACGGTGGCGGCGGTGAGAAATTCAGTGACTTCCACATAGCGGGCGAAATCCAGCTGTGTTGTAAGGGGCAGGGTTTCAACTTCAGCACCATTGCTTTTCAGCATTTTAATGGACTGTACATCCACGGTATAACTGAGAAAGTCGCCCTGCGCATCGGTGAGGCTGATGACCAGCTCGGAATCAGCACCGGTTGACGTTGTGCCAGAGCCAGAGCTACAGCCATAAAAGCCGAATAGCATAAATGAGAAAAGGCCTATAATAGCAAGCCCGCGTTTAAGTGATTGCCTAATCAGGGGTTTAGATTGTCCAGAGTTCATTCTGTTCTCCATTATTTTATTAAAATTACATCGGATAACATGAATAACGCAGCACAAAGGATCTGGTTGACAGGGATATGAAAAATATTGCGCAAGCGCTCTGTATCCCGCCCAGGTAATATTCTGGTGCATATGGGTATTATGAAAATATTAAGCAATTAACCTAAATTAATCCAGGGTACCTCTGCGCTGCCGGAGGGGGCACTTGACTGGAAACTCTTGATTGCAGCATGTTTTCTTTTGAAAATTGTTTATAAAACAACCAATATTATCTTTCAGTCCTATGTGTTTTGATTTTTATCAAAACTATAGATGATATTTGAATATCTCATTCAGATATCATAAAAATTTCTTGACTAGAAAGCTAAATGTGAATAATGAAATCTGATGGTAACGGTAAGAGCAGGGAAAAATTCCCTATTATTAATGTGGGCCTGATATTCTGTTGTTTTCTATTACGAAAAAATATAGCATGGGTAACGTTTTCGTGCGGTTGTAACTTGAGCGCTGTGTGCAGGAAGCTTTTATTTAATACAATGAATTTTATTTTATTAAATAATTAAAATAAATAAATGTTACTAACAGGGACTGTCGTGTCTAAAAAAATATTCATACTGATATTTACTCTCTTTATATTTTCAAATACTAATGCAAATGCTGTTGTAGATACCAGCTGGTTAGTCGGCCAGCAGAATACAGACGGTAGTTTTTCGGCACAGAATGATATTTCCCTGCAAACACAGAACACCTCTGAGGCCCTGCAAACGCTCTATGTTACAGGTGATATTGCCCTTGTAGATGAAAGCCTGGCGATACAGTTTCTTTCTGTATCTGATTTTACGCATTTAGAGAACCTGGTCGCAGCAATTTATGTCAACAATAATGCCGGCTTAGATGTTAGCGGGCTTATTGTTCAGCTTAAATCATTTATAAATAATGATGATGGTGGTTTTTCCGGCATAGTGGGTTACCAAAGCACGGTGCTGAGTACTGCGCTGGCAATACAGGCACTGGCTGTTTCCGGCAGTCTATTAGACAATGACTTTAGTTATGCCGTGGGTTTTTTGACTGGTCGGCAAAACACCGATGGTTCATGGTCAAGTGACGGAAATACATCTTCGGTTTACATTACCGCCATTGCATCACAGGCATTGCAAAAAATTCAGACGGTATTCAATGTCACAGGCAATATAAACAATGCCAATAATTTTCTATTGTCCTATTTGCAAAACAATATCGTATCTACCGAAAATTTTGAAATCGCGCTGGCGGTGTTATCGATTGCGCCATCTACGGTAGATAAAACCGTCTACCAGTTTCTTGTAGACCAGTTAATCGCAATGCGTAATGCCGATGGGTCATGGGCACAGGATACATATACAACGGCACTTTCTATACGCGCGCTTTTATCCGCTGAAACAGGTGTGTCAGCGGATAAAAGCCTGTTAGAGGTCGTCGCACCCGCGTCTAATATTTCTGCCGTAACCGGTCTGGTTACGGATAATTTATCAGGTTTACCTTTATCCGGTGCGCTAATCAATGTCCGTATGGCCGATGGTCGTCAGGTCAATACGTTAAGTGGTCAGGATGGGCGTTATATCATTAGTCAGTTGTCTCCAGGAAATGTATCTATTGCTGTGAGTTTTGCGGGTTATCATTCAGTCAGTGCAAGTCCGGTATTAAGCCCGGGTGTTGTTCACTATTTTAACCCGGCACTTTTATTGCAGCCTCAGCCGGTGCCTCTCAATATAAAAGGCACGGTCGTCGATGCGGATAGCAGCCTGCCTTTAGCCGGCGCAACGATACAGGTTGTTAATAGCAGTATTGCAATACAAACAGACGCTGCAGGAACTTTTCAGCTAAATAATGTGTTGCCAGGCTCGGTTACACTTCAAATATCGAGTACAGGTTACATCCTGAGTTCATCTGTAATCTCTGCCGCATCAGGGGGCGAGATTAATCTGGGACTGATCGCACTTAAACCAGGTAGTGCGACGGGCAATACGGGAACAGTGAGCGGATACATAACAGATTCTATCTCCGGGAAGGCATTAAATGGTGTCGTGGTTACTTTATCCGGTTCGGATAATAAAACAGCATTTACGGGCATTGATGGTCGTTTTGTAATCAATAATGTTAATCCGGGAAATATTAATATAACGGCGGGTTTATCGGGTTATATAAATGCAATCAGCACCACTGATATTATCGCGGGGAGTAATACTCAGTTTAATGCGACTCTGGTGAACGCAAATGATCAGGCCCAGGTCACTCTTCAGGGAAGTATTATTGATAGCCAGACCTTACAGCCTTTATCTGGTGTGAGTGTTCAAATAGTAAATCAGGCACTTTCAACACTTAGCACAGAAAATGGCCAGTTCCAGCTGGGCAATATTACACCCGGCAGCTTCAATGTGAGCCTGACTTTAAATGCTTATAACGCAATAACCTATTCAGTCACAGCAGAGGGAGGCGCTTTATTAAATATGGGGCAGTTTGCATTAACGCTGAGTGCACCAGTGAGCGGTAACCAGCCACCGGTTATTACATCGACAGCACCCGTTAATGCACAGGTTGGCCAGACATACAGTTATGCGCTTCAGGCCGGTGATGCAGATAATGATGTCATAACTTATGGGTTTCTATCCCGCCCTAATGGCATGAGCATTGACTCTTTAACTGGCCTGATTAAATGGGAACCCACGGCCACCCAGGTGGGCACACAAAGTTTTACCGTGTTGGCTTTTGATAATCAGGGGGGCAAGGCGCAGGAAACAGCCACTGTAAATGTTGCCATTGGTGGCAATGATATTTATATGGTGACAGATGTTCAGACCTTACAGGGGTTGTATATACAGAACATTGTTCCGCAAAACTATGCATTGGGTACATATGTTACCGGGGGGCGACCGAATATCATGATGAGTGCGGCGGCCTGTCCATTAAATAGTTTTGTGGAAGGCCCGGCAACAACCCCTGTGGCTGAAATTTTGAGTTCACTAGAACGTTTAACAACAAGCCAGGCGCTGGGTGTTGAAATTGGCGCAGGTGTCGGCACACAGTGGGGTGGTGACCTGATTATGGATTTCACGACCCCTCAGGATACCATCGCTGTATTTCCCGTGGTTGATCACACCCCATTTCCCGAAGAGGGTATTGAGTATACGGTGTGGGGCTCAAATGACCCGAGTGCACTTTTTCCAGATGGCTGGACATTGGGCACACTGGTTTCCATATACACGCAGGGCTATGTGCAGTCCCCGCAATGTGCGGGTCAAAATGAGTCAGATGACTATGCCGGCCTGTATACATTTGCCAGTGCCGTTCAGTATGTACGCGTACGCGCAGCAAATTCAATCAGTATATTTAAAACCCCGGCGCATATTGCCTGGTCAACTACATTAGACAATGGCACAGAACCCGGTTGGCAGTCTATTGAGGGTGAAATCGATTCTGTGGGGGCAATGAGCTGCAGCGTTAAACCCGCAGCCAATGCAGGTGCAGACATTTCAGGTCGCACAGGTGAGCCCATACAGTTTGATGCCTCGTCTACGCCGGGTAATATTCTGACCTATGGCTGGGACCTGGACAACGACAGTGAAATCGATTTTACCGGCATGAATCCAACGCATATTTTTAATGCCGGTTTTGATCAGGATGTGACTTTATACGCGGTCAATGATCAGGGCTGTGTCGGCGTTGATACAGTTCGTGTCACCATTGACCTTAATTTTCCTAAACCTGATTTAATCATTGACTCTTTAACAGTCGATAATATATCTACTAATTTACAAACATTGCAGGTTTATGGGTCTGCTCAGGTGAGTGTTAAAAATACAGGGTTGGCGCCCGCAAATATTCCCGCATTAGTCACTGTGTTTGAAGATACCAATGCAAATGGAATTTTTGATATTAGCGTCGATAATATTTTAGGTGCCATCACCATGCCGTCAGGTCTGGCACGCAATGACGCAGTGAATATTGCAATACCTTTAAATGGCCGGGTGAATTTTAGAGACAGCCCTGTTTATGCCATGGTAGACAGTGATAATAAAATTATTGAAAGTGATGAAACGAACAATACAGACACCACGCTAAGTCAGTGCCGTGGAGCAGTCAATACACCGCAACAAATTGTATTAAAGGAAAAATGGTACTGGGATGGTTCTCAGTCGGCTGTGACCAATGCAGATGCAAATGTATTTGGGCCCGTTATGGTAGGTCAACTAAATGATGATAATGGTGATTCGCTGATAGATGTTAATGATATACCCGATGCTATTTTTGTATCATATACCACTCGTTTTGGTACAGGTACATTGCGTGCAGTGAGCGGCGTCGATGGTACGGAGCTGTGGAGTACAAATGCTCAAAACCCAACACTATTAGGTTCTATAGCATTAGGTGATATTGATAACGATGGTTTAATTGAGATTGTTGCAGTCAGTTTAAACCGTAATGAAATTATCGCGTATGAGCATACGGGTGATGTGAAATGGATTCAACCAACTGGGCTAACGGTACGTTCTGGGGATAGCCTGGCTTTGGCTGACTTAGACCATGATGGTCAGGTTGAAATACTGCATGGTAATAGAGTATATGACAGTAATGGCAATTTACTCTGGTCAGGCAGTAGAGACAGTGGTGGCAGAAGCAACGCTTATATATCTATAGCAGCAGATGTAGACAATAGTGGCGATATGGAGGTTATTGCAGGGCGTACTCTGTATGATTCACAAGGTAATGTAATCTGGCATCAAGGCAGTATTCCAGATGGCGGTTTTAATGCGGTTGGCAATTTTGATGACGATGATTTTCCTGAAATTGTATTAGTATCTATCGGTCAGATTTACCTTCTTGAGCATACCGGTGAAATAATTTGGGGCCCAGTTGCACTACCAGGTGGAGGTAACGGAGGTGCACCTACTGTTGCTGACTTTGATGGCGACGGTAAACCTGAAATTGGTGTGGCAGGCAGTAGTAGGTACGTTGTATTTGAAACCAATGGAGCGGTTAAATGGCAGAATGTAATTCAGGATGTGACTTCACATCAAACCGGTTCGTCATTATTTGATTTTGAAGCAGATGGTAAAGCAGAAATACTCTATGCTGATGAGGTTAATTTTTATATATTTGATGGCGCGACAGGGGATGTGCGTTTAAGTATACCCAATGGCTCGCTTACAGCACTTGAATATCCGGTGGTTGCTGATATTGATAATGATGGACAGGCAGAAATTATCGTTGCAGCAAATGCCACATCAGGTCGTAATGGAATCCGTGTATTTGAATCAGGTCTGGGTACATGGGCACCCACACGAAGCATCTGGAACCAGCACAGCTATCACATAGATAACATTAATGATGATGGCACAATCCCGAAAAATGAAGCCGCCTCATGGCTAACCCATAATTCGTATCGCTTAAATACCTTTGCTAATGGTTCAGCCGCCTCACTTGCCGATATTAGTGCATCATTACTTAAAATAAATGCCAACAGTACAAATCAACCTGCGAATATCAGTGTGCGTATTGGCAATGGGGGAGAGTTGTCAGTCGGGCAGCCAGTTGATATTAATTTCTATGAGGGCAACCCTGCAACCGGGGGAATACTATTAGGCACGGTGAGCATAAATAATCTGGCTTCAGGTACCTATCAGGATATCGTGCTCAATAATATTCCTGCTCTGTCAGGAAATAAAGATATTGTTGTTGTAGCTGATGCAGGAAATGTTATTCAGGAATGCAATGAACTGAATAACACCGTCAGTTTAACCGTTTTTGCCGGCAGTGCATCTGCGCAAATCACGGTGGCTACCGGTGTTAATCAATATACCGCAGGTACACAAATTCCATTGCAGGGCATCGTCACCAATAACAGTGCCATACCCGGTCAGTTTATTGCGAAATTACAGGTCGAAGACACGCAGACTAATGTAATTAAAGTCTTCCCACAGAAAAGTACTGATGTGCTGGCGGGGGGTGTGCTGGCAGGGCAGGCATCAATAAATATAACGGACAGCTGGGATAGCTCGGGGTTTCTTGCGGGCAATTACTTATTGCGCGGCCAGCTATATGATTTGCAGGGTGAAATCATATCCAGTGCCACCACATTATTTACCCTGAACAGTGCTGCAGGGCAGACCCTGGCCTCATTGCGCACAAATACAGACCGGCCTCTATACCATACCAGTGACCAGGTGCAGATTGAAAACCTGTTAAGTAACCTGAGTACCGATAGCATTATTGATAATGCACAGTTACAGCTTACGGTAACGAATAGCGACAATGCAACGGTATATACTCAAACCATTACACTGTCGGCGCTGGCGGCAGGTAGTCAGCGACAGTCAGCGTTGGATTATGTTTTTACCAATGAGCCGCAAGGCCGCTATCAGGTCAGTGCGCAATTGCTGTCACAGAATAATAATATACTGGCCAGTGGGCAGGCCAGTTACATTGTTGAGTCAGATGCCAGTAAGGCAATTGCAGGGCAAAGTAGCGTGCAGGCAATCAGTCTGAATCGTGGTCAAGCTCAGACCTGTACAGATACCGTGCAAAATACAGGCGCGTTGAACTTAACAAACCTGAATGTCCAGCAAATATTTCTGGAGGTTAATAGCAAACAGTTATTACAATCCAGTAATCAGAACATTAATCTGACAACGGGCAGTCAGCAGACACTGGTTAGAAATATTAATACAGCCGAATTAAATGCCGGAGATTATATCTGTGCTTTACAGGTCAATATAAAGGGCAATATACAGATATTAGATTTTGCCGCCTTTAGCGTCACCGAAGCACCTGTTCAGGTGGTGGGTGATATAGCCAGCGGCACACGGGGGCAGATCTTAATCTGGCAGGGTGAGGAGAATCACAAAGCGCATGGCAGAAAAAAACATAAAATAAAACATGCTCGCAATGAAAAATATAATGATAATAATCACAGCGATACTGAGGATGACAATAACCGCGTTGCAGAACGCAATAGTCAACGTCAATACCTTCAAACCCTGCTAAAAGAATCCGCCTGGAGCTATACCCTGGTTAATAACCGCAATGATTTTATCGACGCCTTTAGTTCCGGCGAGTATCAGGCCTATATGTTATTAAACGTAAGGGAAAGGCCCGGCAAAACGCTTGAAAAAGCATTACGCGAAGCGGTATACCGTGGTGAAGGCTTAATGATTGCTTCCGCTATTCAATACCATGGCTGGTTAATGGGGCACGGCAAGAATCATAGCCCATTGGCACAGGCGTTAGGCCTGCGCGCAGGGAAGCATACGCGCAGTACAAAAACATTTAATTTTGTTGAAAACAATGCACTTGAATTGCAGGGTTCAATACCGTTTGAGCAAACAAAACAAATACAGGATATTAAATTAGAACAGGCGCAGGCTGTTTTGCAGTATGAAGTCAACGAGTGCCGACAAAGCAGACGACATTTTTTTAATGCCAGAGATAAAATTAAAATAAAAGGCATAGATAAAGACAGTGACAAATATAAAAAAGAAAATGAAGATGCCTGCAACGATATAGATAATGCATCTGCACAAAAACAATATGCGACTGCAGTCAGCTTTAATCAGTATGGTCAAGGTAGAGCCGTGTTTGCGGGCTTTGATCTGCTGGCCTATGCCGCACGCTATCAGGATAAAACATTATTAACAGACCTGATTAATAAAGCACTGATTAAAACACATCCGCCAGCGGTTCTTTTATCCTCATCGAATATTGTTCCGTTCAGTGGCAATGTAAATAATTTGGGCAGTGATGCGCAAATAAAAGTAAGCATGACG
>UOFI01000041.1_pt1 | contig 60540 bp, 60 predicted proteins | sample 1988361 | NCBI WGS metagenome assembly UOFI01 (sample SAMEA4712194, study PRJEB27164) | hydrothermal vent metagenome | biome: marine basaltic hydrothermal vent biome; feature: marine hydrothermal vent; material: mineral | place: Pacific Ocean | collected 2011-06-14/2011-07-23 | depth 1689 m
ATGATTTTTATTTTATAGTTTTAGTTTTTCTTTACGGAAAATATTGTTCGCAACTTTGTTTGCATATCGTTCGTACATAGCCGAGTTTTTTACAGGCCTGTTTTAATTTGCTGATTGAGCCAACCAGGCCTTTAAATGTGCTTTCAAAATTTCGGCTCAGGTATAACCCGTTTTTGGCTTCAAAGTTCAGGCGTTCTAATATCGGTGACAGGCTGGAATCTATTTTCCCACGCTTACCTAGGCGTAGTTGTTGCCCTGTATCTTCTACCAGTTCGATATAGTCGGTCATTCAGGCATTGTACTGCAATTAAGAATAATCTACGCTTGTGGGGCTGGTTTGTTAAATGTTAGGATGGGTGTCTGTTTAAGTTGGTTTTGTTTAGTACACACATAGTAGAAGATAAAGAACTATGGAAAAATCGCGGCATAACACAATAAATTTTGGGTTTTTCTGAAAGCTCGTTGGATTCAATAAACACTGAATTTACATTAAGAAAAAACACGTTAACAAATAGTTACAACACAAACAAAATCAGGTAACAATATGTTCAATATTTTTGGTAATAAAGAAAAGTCTGAAATAAAAAAACTCAGAAAAGAATTTAATAAGAGTACAAAAATTCTTCGTAGTTTAGATGAGTCGACTCAAATTACAGTCGGGCATTATATTAATATAGAAAATAGTTACTTTATTGATACATTTTCTAGTATCGATAATTTTATGAATTTTTCTATCGAGGATAAGCATTATTACATTGAGACGCTATCTGAGAGAGAAGTAAAGTGTAATCAAAGCGAACCTTATGTCTCATTAGCAATTAATCTTTTTAAAAGTTGGGTTATAGTACTTACTGATAATAATGAAGTTTTAACTGAAAGTTTTGGTGATGAGCTTGCGTATTTTAGTAGAAAAACTAACCCCCTGTGATGACCGTGATTGCTGTACATAAATTTACTTCGAATCTTAATCTTGATCTTAATGTGACAGGCATACTAAAAAACGGGGTGTAGCTTCGAGGGAGACCTGAGTAGAGCGGGGTTTTGGCATAACAATCACTCCTTGATTTTGGATTATTCTGCAATTAAGAATAATCTACGCTTGTGGGGCTGGTTTGTCAAATGTTAGGATGTCTGTTTAATAATGATACGGTGTTCCGCACCCTAAAAATTAATAAAGGGTAGTAAATGACTGGAAATATTTATCAGACACCCGAATCCGATGTGTCTTTAAATGAAGCCTATAAAGGGAGTCCACTAAAAGCAATATTAATTGGCAGCTCGGTGGACATATTTGGAACATTAATATTTGGTGTTCTTTATGGCGTTGGTTATGCGGTGTTTCTTGCTGCTAATGGCATGTCGGCGGAGGAAATCGGTGCAAGGTTTGTTAATATTGATACTTATTCATTTTTTTCAATGTTGGGTATGGTGATTGGCTTGCTTATATCGGTTTTTGCGGGTTATTTATGTGCTAAATCAGTTAATTATAATGAATATAAAACGGTGTCTGTTGTTGCGGTTATCGCGGTTATATTTGGTCTGCTGATCAGTGCATCTGAATATTCTCTGATTGAAAATATTGTTTTTAATACACTGACATTTCTGAGCCTGTATCTCGGTGCCTGGTTACATGTTAGAAGCAAAGCCCCCCGTGGGTGAGCTTGCTATGAGCATGGACGCTGGTATGAAGCAGAAAGTACTGTTTGTTCCAATGTATTGAGAGGTCAACCACTGACCTCTACGGGTTTTATATTGGCATGGGTTTTATTTTTAATAACAGCATCTATGGCTCTGGCTGCGGCAACAAATCCAAACGTTGCAGTGATGTGGGTGGCTGAGCCAAAACCCAGTGCACAATCGAGGTGTACACTTTTTACTCCCGGTTTTGCATAGTCGACACTGCCGTCATCATTGGGGTATCGTTGTTGTTCGGTGGAGTACACGCATTTTATGCCGAAGGAACGTTTTGGGTTTTTTGTATAACCGTACTGATACCTTAATTGTGAACGCACCTTAGCGGCCAGTGGGTCATTCCAGGTTTTTGCTAAATCGGATACATTAATCATGGTTGGGTCGGTCAGGCCACCGGCACCGCCGGTGGTGATCAGTGGAATTTTATTGCGTTTGCAGTGATAGATAATGGCACACTTGAATTTTATGCTGTCGATGGCATCGATAACGTAATCATAGCCCTGTTCCAGATACTTTTTACAGTTGCTCTCAGTAATAAAGTCATCAATGATATTGAGCTGGCAGTCCGGGTTAATTTGCAGAATACGTTGAGCCATAGCTTCAACTTTTGACTGGTCTATGGTGTTGCTTAATGAGTGGATCTGGCGATTGATGTTGCTGGCGGCTATGTCGTCATGGTCTATCAGGGTGATTTGACCAATACCGGTACGTGCCAGTGATTCTGCTGCCCAGGAACCCACGCCACCTATGCCGATAACGCAGATGTGGGACTGGCGTATTATGTTATAGCCCTGCTGGCCATAAAGACGGGCGATGCCACCAAAGCGGTTGTTATAGTCACTCATTTAAAATACTATTTGTAAGTTTCAGGCTGTAATTATATGTCTTTTGCTTTTAATTATCCTGTTCATTTATAATGGATTTTTGTCCGTTAGTTAACATTAACCATATAAAATGTATGGATTGATACATTCAGTAGAGTTCAATAATGCCGGATAAACCCTATCAACCAATTGCCTGTGCCGATTATGATATATTTGAAATTGCCATTATGCGGGGGCATTTATTGATATTGCAGTGGCGCTCGGATGCTGGTGAAACCCTGAAAAAAACAGTAAAACCTGTGAGCCTCGATATTTATCAGGGAGCAGAGTATTTATGTTTTGAATTGTTGAATATGGATATATTGAAGCTGAGACTGGATAAAATCATCAGTGCAGAGATGATGAGCGCTATCCATGATGTATAACCAACAACTAATGAATAATGATTAATGGCAAATTCTTTTATTTTTGATGCTACACCGGAAAATTTTAATGAAATGGTACTGGGTAATTCGGTGCGAGGCCCGGTGATGGTCAATTACTGGAGCTCTAATGCGGGCCCCTGTCTAATGTTGTGGCCAAGGCTGGAATCACTGGTCAATGAGTATGCAGGGCGCTTTTTACTTATCAATGTTAATACGGATAAATTTCGTTCATTCGCTCAGAATGAACTGGGCATTAGAAGTGTACCCACGATTCAGATATATCATCACCAAAAAGTTGTTGATGTGGTGCACGGTGCTGAATCAGAGCAGAGTATTCGTAATCTGTTGTCACGGCATCTGCCACGGGCTTCTGATAGTTTGCTGGTGGAGTCGGTGAAGCTATATAATGAGAATAAAGTGGATGAAGCCGTTAGTGAATTAAAAAAATTACAGAAAAATGACCCTGAGAACCCGAGAATAGCCACATCTATTATAAAGCTGCTGTATCGTGAATCGCGTTTTGAGGCGATGGATGTTTATATTGAAGCCCAGTCTCGCTCGATAAAAGAGAACGAGGAGGTGATTACTTTATTAACGCACTCAAAATTAAAGCGTGCTGCGAATAAATCACCGGGTAGTGCTCAATTGCAACGGGAAATGCAGGCCGATAATAAGAGCTCCGAACTAATGTATATATCTATTGCGGTAGATGCTTTAAATAACCGAATTATTGAAGCGCTGGACCAGTTATTGAATTTTATAAAAATGGATGCTGGATACGATAATCATTTACCGACCAAAACTATGGTGTTATTGCTGAACTCATCAGGGTTAGAGCCCGATGTGGTCGCCCAATACAGAGCAAAAATGTTTGATGTATTATCAGTGACGTAAATTGAGTGAGGCGAAGCCTGTGCTGAACCTTATAAAATATTTAATCAGGCCATTCGTCGTTTAACCTAGATTAATCAGTTGGATGCCATAAAGTGTGCCTCCGGGAGTTCCCATGTTGATCATTATGGGGCGTAATCAAAAAGGTTTGCAATTCAGAGTATAGCGCCGTGATCGAACGGCTGACTTGCACTAAGTGAGAATAACTAATATTCTCAAAGACTTACCGTGTATTTGTGCGGTTAACTGATTAACTCAGGTTTAAAGCGTATTTTATTTTATATTCTTCTTTACGTGTTTTTACATTATTCAATATCTGTTTTTTCAGCTGATCGTTTGACTGTGACCATTGCATGATTTCATCAAGATGGCGAAAACAGCCCAGACAAATATTATTGTCATCCAGGCAGCAGTTTCTTATGCAGGGAGAAGTAAGGGGCATTTTTTATTGCAATATAGTTAGATAAAAAAATCAGGTGCTTCTATTTTAACATTTTTTTACTAATGAATTTTCTGGAATGGACGCCGATTTTTCTGAAACATTAGCTGTGGGGGGGCAGCAGGAATAGTTTCACGGCCGCATTTGAGTAATGGCTCGCCATTTCATGCGCCCGATAGTTGCAGTTATTTAAATAAAAGATGTTTTTCATGTGTACTCTTGCTGTGGAAGTATTTGTAACGGTAAATAGCATCTGCACCATGGCATTCTGAGCAGACAATATTTTCACTGTTGCGGGTGCGTAAAAAGCTGGTGAGTGCATCACCTTCGGGATTTTCTCCGGTTTTTATTTTGCGGGGGTTTTTATCTGTGGCGCTCCATTTGTGCGGATTGTGACAGCTGGCACAGGTAATACTGCCAAAGTTACTGCGTTTCCCTTTTTTATTGAATACCGGTGTATCCGGCAGTTCTTTGTCCGGGTGCATGGCCTTGCGTGTTTCAGTAGACCAGATTTTAATTTGTTGAGGGTGCTTTGCCTGCTCCGGGTTTTTATGGGCTGCGAAGCCCTCCGGGTTGTGACAGCTGCGGCAGCGTTTTTCTATGGGGTCATTACCCGGGCCCGTTTGCCTTGCCCACAGGTATGCATCTTCTGTGGCCTTATGGGGGATGTGGCACTGACCACACAGGCCGGAAACACTCTCCTCCTGTTGCAGAACATTGCTGGCACCGGGAGCTGTGTGTTTGAGGTCGTGGTCTGTGCCTATAATGGTTTTCTTATCGGCATGACAGCTTAGGCATAGTTTGCTGTTTTTGTTTGCGCTCAGGCGCAGAAAGCTGTTAGATGGGTCGCCGTTCTCTGTCAGCATTGGCAGGCTACGGTTATTAATATTATCAGGGTCCCAGCGGTGAGGGTTGTGACAGCTGGCGCAGTCGACCTGGCCATTGTTTACTCGTTCACCTTTATGGTTAAAGGTTGGAATGCGTTTATCGCGTGACTGCGGATTTTGCGGTAGCTTGTTAATGTCGACGCCCAGTGGGTGTGTATGTTCTCCCGGCAGTCTGTTTTCTGCCATTCCGTCTTTTTTATGGCAGTCAGTGCAGAGTGCAGCGATGGCTGTTTTTCCGGGGCCTTTGTTACGTGTCCACAGTGCTGCTGAGCCTTTGGCATTGTGAGGCCGGTGGCAGGCTGTGCATGGGCCGGACAGATGTTGGCTGTTATTACCGCGATTTTCTTTTAGTTGAGTGGAGTCTTTGCCCAGTTGATCTGTCAGGTCGTGTTTAGTGAAGTACACGCTTTTCTTTTCTATATGGCAGTTTACACATAAACGGCTGAGTCCCTGGTCCGGGATTCGCAGGAAGCTGTTGGCTGTATTGCCTTCGAGTTTATAAGGCTTAGTTGAGCGGTCACTGGACGTTGTTTTTGCTGTGCTCCAGTTATGCGGGTCGTGACAACTGCCGCAGCCCACCTGGCCGTTTTCTGCTACGGGTCTGCCTTCACTGTTGTAGAGAGGCAGAGGGATTGGTGCGCCGCCGGTTATACTGTCCGGGTTGACCGGATTTTCCTGGCTGCTGCTCCACTGTCCGTTGATAACGGTAATACCGAGGTTTTTAATGTCGACATTAATCGGGTGTGAGTGTGCCCCCGGTGTCTTTTTACTGGCCAGGCCTTTTTCATTGTGGCAGCCCAGGCAGGCTACAAAGCCTGTGTTTGCTCCTGTCAGGTCTGCGCGAGCCCAGAGTCGGTTACCTTTTGCATTATGCACCAGGTGACAGCTGCCGCACATACCGGATTCACTTACTGTCTGGCCGAGTATGTTTTCTGCATCCGGCTCCATGCGGTTCATGTCGTGCTTGGTATTGCTTATGCTCCACTTGTCTTTATGGCAGGCTTTGCACAGATTAAGTTCTGGCCCGGTGTTGGCAATACGCAGAAAACGGTTGGATGAGTTTCCTTTGTCACCCGGCTCAGCATTATTGTTTTTATCGTTTGGGTCCCACTGGTGCGGATTGTGGCAGCTGGCACAACTGACTTTTCCCTGTTCCACGTCCTGCCATTTAAAGCCGTTATCATTGAAGGTGGGGAGGGCAACGGCATGTTTTAATTTATTTACAGGGGCACCGACCGGGTGAGAATATTTTCCAACGGTGTGTTTCTTTGCCAGCCCTTCTTTTTTATGGCAGCTCAGGCATAAGGAGGCCATGGGGTCCTGAGTCAGGTCACGCTTGCGCGCCCACATTTTAGGCCCTGTGCCTTTATGGGGTACATGGCAGGCGCTGCAGGGGCCAGACTCGCCGGCGATCTGTTTACGAATATTCTGGCTGTCTTTAGCGACCAGTCGCATATCATGTTTACTGTCTAATACTCTGCGCTTATCTTTATGGCAATCCTGGCACAGGCTGTCTCTGATGTTTTCTTTCACCAGCAGGCTGGTATTTGGCTGAGCATCATGAGGTCGGTGGCAAGTCTGGCAGATCACTTCGCCATCACTGCCCAGTTTGCCGCCCAGTTTAAGCAGGTCATCGGGTACTTCGGCGTTTTGTGGTTTGATATTAACCGGGTGTGTATGCAGTTCGCCCGCGTGTTGACGATTTTTTGCATAACGACTCTGGTGGCATTCTCCGCAGAGCTGAGACTTGTCATTTTTAACCAGCAGTAATTTTTTTTCAGGCGCGGCATGGGGTATATGGCAGCTCTGGCAAATCACTTCGCCATCATGTGCAAAGCGCGCCCCGGCATCCATTAAATGCTGTGGTGGCTTATCCAGTAATTTCTGAATTTTTCGCTTTAAGGGGTGAAAGCCGGTTTTCGGACCGTTAATTTTATCTTTATGACAGGCCATACAGAGTTGCCCGTTTTCATTGGCTACACGCATAAAAACGGCGGTTTTTTTCTGTGACCAGTCAACCCCGTGCGCAGAATGGCAGGTGCCACAGTACATGCGGCCCTCATCATTAAGTGGGAACAGGTTTTTGCCGTCGACCAGCGGTATCTGGATTTTTTTAGAGGGTTTTTGGCCCACCGGGTGAGCGTGTTTATTTTCTTCCCACAGGAATCGTGAGTCTAATACAAAACCATCGTGGCATGAAAAACAGATGGGCTCAGAGCTGGCAATGTCCTGTTTGCCTGAATTCATAACCGGTTTCGGGTCGTAGGGGATTAATGTTTTAACATCCTGGCGTTTAAACTCGGTTAACCACATAATGTGACATGATGCACATTCTCGGTTCGCTGAGGGGGAGCGCATTGCTGCCTGGGTATGGAGTGTAAAAAAAATCAGGAGAATAAAAAATAGTTTCTGTAATTTTAAGTTATTTTTTTTTCTGATTTGTTTATTTATATAAAACATCAATTCACCAGTTTATAAACTGAAACCAGGTGATTTCTCATTTCAACAACATACAGTCTGTCTTTGTACACCGTCATACCCACCGGTGTTTGCATTTTATAGGGTTTTCCCTTGTTTCCGAGTACCGCAATAAATTTCCCGCTGTCAGAATATTTCTGTAGTACATTCATGTAGCTATCAGAGATGTAAAAATTACCTTTTTTATCAATGGCAATGCCTTTTGGTCTGAACAACTGTCCCGGGAGTACCCCCCATTGCCCTACGGTTATTGAAACACTGCCATCCGGGTTAAATACCTGTACTCTGGAGTTTAAAACATCAACCACTGCTATGCGTCCGTCTTTGAGTTCGCTGATGGTTGCGGGGTAGCGAAACTCGCCTTTACTTATGCCATTTCCACCCCATTTTTTTAGCAATTTTCCTTTAGGGCTGAAAGTCATTACGTAGTGATTGCTGCCACTGACAATAATATTGCCGCTGCGTGAGTGGTAAATGACATCGACAGGGCGAACAGATTTTTTGCCAATTTTTACGTTAAAGCCGGAAACGAATTTACCTTCAGCTGAAAATATCTGTATGCGCTTATTGCCGGAGTCGGTGATGTAAATTTTTCCATCAGGTGAAGTATCTATACCGAGAGGGGAGTTTAATTCACCTGGCTGGCTTCCTTTGCCTGAAAAATGAAACAAAAGCTTTCCATTTAAATCATAAGCCATAATTCGATGGTTGGTACCATCGACAACATAAATTTTATTTCTGTATATCGCGATATCACTGGGTAATGCCAGAGTTTGTGCGCCGCTATTGCCTAGCTGTAGAACTTTGGGTGCTTTTTGTGTGGGTATACCACTGGCATAAGCGCCAGTGGCTGTTATAGAGAAGGATAATAACAGGCAGCTTATAAAGTAGTTTATACTATTTAGTTTCCGTAGATTGTGTTGCATCTGAACGTCGCCACCAGGCTCGGCCTTTAAGTAGTTCTTCATTAGGTATGCTTGTTTTCTCATCATCACCGGTAATGGTTTTTATATTGGGCAGTGCTGAGCGTTCATTGAACAGATTAGGCATATAAAACTCACGGTACTTTTCAACGATACCAACAATATTCAGGTTAGTCACGCTTTCAATGCGCTGTTCAGAAAAGCCCAGCGACCGGAAGGGAACATAGCTTTTTTCTTCTGAGGTATGGCAGCGGGTACAAAAACGGCCTTTTGGCATAACCAGCGTGTGAAAACTTTTTTTAATGGCCTGTTTATCTTCATCTGACAGCTTGTCTTTATGTTCGAGAAACTCCTTAGCATCTGGGTTCTCTTCGGTTATTTCCAGTAGTTCCTCTTTACCGTCATGTTTTGAATAAATAACAATTTTTGAATAGAAGTCATCTGTATCGATCAGGTAGCCTGTTTCCGGGTCAATATCTGTTCCAAAATGCGGCCCTTTGACTTCAATGCCAGAGTAGTTAAGCCAGCGAAAAACATAGGTTTCTTCCGGCTTCTTTCTAGGGTCTGTATGGCAGGTCATGCAGCCCACAAACTGCGTATGCATATTGAGCAGTGTGCGAACCATGCGTTTTTTAGAGTGCGGGTAATCGCCGTGGCATTCAAAGCATACCGGTTTTTTACCCATATCAACTTTGTTTTCGGCAGGTACATTATGAAAGTGTCGCTGGCTTTCTGAGAAACGCTGGTATTTAATTTTTTTAAGTATTTCCGGTTTTTCCGTATCCTCATGGCTAAACAGGCCGAAGTGTTCACCCAGTACAATGGTGAGCTCCAGCAGCAGACTGAGAATAATAGCGCCTAATATAAATGTGGTAATAAAGGATATCCAGGGGTGTTCACGGCGCATACCTGAAATGCCGAAGGGGTTATGTTGAAATTCGCCGGGTATTTTGCTCTTGTGATCAATTAAAACCAGCATGACAATACCCAGAAGAATAAACAGCAGTACTGTCAGTACAACAAAGGTGATAAGTTGGTCGTTTATCGCGTGCATGATTTCACTCTAATTAATATTCAGTCAGGTACAGCCAGATGGTAAACAAACCAAACACAGTCCAGAACAGAATGATAGCCAGTGTGAAATAGGCAAAAATTTTCTGTAAGGGGGTCATCTGCTTGATCATTTGATTTCTTCTGTTATTAATGTGTCATCAGTCTGTGATGGTGTCGCCGTAAGTTCTCTTGCATCCAGCAGGTCGCGCAGGTACTCACGTTCCTCTGGTAATTCAACCAGGTTACGTAAATATTCCATAAAGTGTTCTTCTATCTGATGCTCACGGGTAATCTTACCGGTCAGGAAAGTCCATTGCATGGGGAAGCGTCCGGGGGCCAGGTGTACATTATACCAGTGCCAGAAAGCAATCACTAATAGAGCCAGTAATGCTTCATGGGGGTGTGACAGGCGCATCATTTCCTGAAAGTACGAGGCGCTGCCTGCAGGCAATATGGTTGCCCAGAACTCCGGAAAGATAAATGATGAGCCGGATATAATCATTACCACATTACCAAATGCGGCAGCGAAATAATGGATTTTCTGCTTGTACATGAACTTGTCCATTTCAGGACGCTGCTCACGCTTGCCGATAAAATACAGCATATCTTCTTTAAAGTTACTTACGTCTCTGAGCGTTGGAATAATGGTTCGCTGTAATTCAAAACGTTTTTCCAGTGTGAGTTTTATCGCCGCATAGAACAGATAAGCGAAATGATAGAACATACCAAAAATCATAACGCTGGCAAGTGTGCGGTGAATGATCCGTGAGATATCTATGCCGCCCACCAGGTTATTTATGGGGGTGGCCCAGACATGATCCATAAAGGCAATAGGCAGGCCGGTAAACGCCAGCGTCAGAAAGGTCACAAAAGTCAGCATATGTTGAATACGGATATGAATGGTGTAACGCGGCAGATCACCAATGGGGTTGGAAACAACATTTTTATATAGCAGCACCCGGTCATCAGGCATACTGGCGACCAGCTGCTCTATGTCCTGTCGCTCCTCTTTGTCAATTTTATTGATGCGCATTGATGTTTCAAGTACCTTTTGCGCTTCAGTCGATAATCTCATAGTTGTATCCGGTTATCTGCTAATCTGAAAGTGAATGATTACTCAATTCTGTCTTTACTTTTACGTGACTTTCTCCACCAGGATGAACCCTTGCGCATGCAGAAGCCTACACCGTCACGTCGCCGCCCCCATGTTTCAATCAGCGCCATACCGAGCAGTAGAACAATGACGATATCACCCACCCAGCCGTATACTAAATTAGCGTAATAGCGGAATGGATTGTCGCCCTTTTTACTGCTGGGGTGGGGGTCCAGTGCTGCGTAGTTTTCATCTGCCCGAGTATGGCAAGCCTGACAGGTTTTTAATTTATTGTCTTTATATACAGGAGATTCCGGGTCTCTTGAGGGCCGGATGTCATGTACATTCATATAGTAATTATCTTTTTTAGCGTGGCAGTCCAGGCAGTTAGCGGCCTTGGTAAAACCATAACTGGTTACTTTTCCGTGGAAGCTTTCATTATAAGACTCCACCGCAATGGCATATTTTCTGCCCAGTTCACGACCTTCCTTTTTTGCCGCCTCAATATGCCGGTCTACCAGTCTTTTGTCGCTGTGACAACTGGAGCAGAGTTGTACTATTTCTGATGGTGTGCGTTTAACTTCACGAATACGGCGACTGGTATGCTTATACCAGTTGATTACAAACTCACGATCTTCATGGCATACCACGCAACGATCTACAATACGTTTGGGTGGCTTTCCTTCGTCAGGGTTGTAAATGGGGTTTGTGTGGCAGGTAACACAATAGGGCTTGTCGGCGGCTAAGCCTGTCTCCAGTTTTTCTCTGCCGTGTACGCTGCCTTTGTATTTGTCGTAAATAGGTTTATGCGAAAAGTTTTTTCCTGTTGCCGGGTTTTTCACTGAATGGCACTCAGAATCACAGCGTACACCCTCAATAACTTCGCGATGGGGCAGTTGTTTTATATAGCTGTGACAATCTGTGCAGGGAACGTTACGATGAACAGTGGAACCAAAAGCATTGGGAATGACCTGATAGCTTCGTTTAACTCCCTGCTCGTTAATGCGTCCCATTTTAGGGTATTTATGGCAGAGCAAACAACCGGAGTCATCTTCAAAGGCGAACGCCTGATTATTAAAGAGCAAGTATATCAAGGCCGCTAAAAGGTTGTATTTTATCATTCTCGAATAATCTACTTATAAATGTATAGATGATTGAATTTGCTTAATAACTGTGATCATAAGCCAAATCTTATATTGGTTGTTGATATCAATCAATGATATCAACCCCATGTATCATTCATTTTGCTTAACTCGGCGGTATAATAGCAGCATACACATTATAAAATGTTATTTTTATCCAAAAACAGGTTGTTCTGTGATAAAAACAAATCGTATCATATGGATTATCATATTTTTAAGCGGTGTCGCTTATATGGCAATACTGGAATGGCAAGCAGATCAGCAGGTGGCTGTGGGCTGGTTTCTGTTTACCGGCTTGTGGTCTGCTTTCTGTGGTATTAGTTTTACTGTTTTTGACTGGCTGTTAGGTTTCAGAAATACAGATTCATAAAGCAGTAATTCATTCTGCATTTTGTATTACATCTACCCCCCTTATTAATTGCTACCTGCAGGAGAATATTTAGATATTATTCTTACAATATATAGTTGGGGGTAAAGATGAAAGGTCAAAAACAAAAACTGGGAAAAATATGTATCTGGTGTATTGCGGCAATAGTTTCAATTTTTCCGCTGCTGGCAATTATTCTGTATCTGCTATTCGTTAAAAACCAATAAGTTATCCAGTAAATTATAATTTAAAATAGCTTGTTGATAATCAGTTTGTCATTTCTAATGAATCATAAACCTGATTATGAAATATCATGTGTGTAAGAAATATATAGTTAATCTAATGGGTCGTTGTGTTGATGTGTATCAATATATTAATACTCTCTAATGCTGTACATGTTTATCGATTTATGTATAAGATGGAGTCAGGATATTAATGGGTAGATAATTATTTTTTAGTCATCATAAAATATATTTACCATTAAAAATAAATACCTAAGTTTAGAAATTAACCGTGATTAGTGCTTTTCCTAAATATACTAAATCACTATTAAAATGGTAGAAATGATGAAAAATAACCGATCAATCACGGGCTCCATGTTCTTTTTGATAATTGTTTTTTTAATATTGCCAGTACCACCTGCCTTTTCAGGTGATGAGCTAAATTGTGTGCTTTGCCACAAACACCGAGGTTTAAGTCGAATAGATAAAGACGGTCAGTTCCGTCTTTTTTATATTAATCAGGAATTATTTGAAAGTGGGCCTCACAGGCGAAATAAATGTAAAGATTGTCACACCGATATAGATCGAATTCCTCATAATCCGGCTAAAAAAGTGGACTGTACTCAGCAGTGTCATATTGTAGAACCCTCAGGAAATAAAAAATTCTCACATAAGCCTATTGCTAAAATTTTACAGAGAAGCACCCACGGTAAGCTGGATGCGGACGGAAAACCAAAACCTTATCAAGAGGATTTCCCGGGGTGTAAAAACTGCCATGACCAGCCACTGTATCGTCCATTTTCTATTTATAAAGGGAAAAAAATTGCAGGTATTTCAAAACGTGCGATTAGCCGGTGTAAAAGCTGTCATACCAGCGGTAATTTTGCTGAAGACTTTTATGAACATGTGAGCTCACGGCTGCATAAATCCCGTTTTTCTGTTGAAACGATTGAAGTCTGTGCAAAGTGTCATCAGGACGAAGGTTTTAGAGAGCGTCATGATCTGGACGATGTAATTACTTCTTATAAAGAAACTTTTCACGGGAAAATGGTTATTCTGGGATCAGAAAAAACTCCAGACTGTCTTGATTGTCATGTTGTTGCGGGGGAAAACACCCATTTAATCGAGTCGCAGAATGTGGTTTCATCAGCAGTACACAAAAATAATGTGAGTACAACCTGCAGAACTTCAGAGTGTCATACAAATGCCGGTGCGATGTTGTCCAGTTTTCAAACCCATGTTACCTATGATCGTAAAAAATACCCTATGCAGTTTTATATGTTAATTGGCTTTAAAGCATTGATGGCGGGGGTTTTATATTTCTTTTTGACATTGATCTTCTTCGAATTACTTCGAAGGTTATTTCCAAAGTTTGCCTTCTTTAAAGAGAAGAAAGTGGAAGCTTCAGAGGATGTAGTTAAGGAGATAAAAGAAGATACGAAATCAATAGAGAGTATTGTTCGGGGAAAGAAGGAATAATATGATGAAAAAAAGATATCAGCCCATTGTATATAAAGATGGCAAACGTTATTTTTATCGATTTTCAGCACATCAGCGGGTACAGCACGTTGTATTATTTACAACCGTGATAACGCTGGCCTTAACGGGGTTTCCTTTAAGGCATGCCGAGGAATCCTGGGCAAAACCCCTGTATAATTTTATGGGTGGTCCGGATATAGCGCCACTGATCCATCGTGCTGCGGGAACTGTATTGCTGGGGTTGTTTGTCTATCATACGATTTACTGGATGCTGGGGTTTTATAAAAACCATATTGTAAAGCTAAGGCAGAGCAATGAACTCACAATGGGTAACTTCTTTCGTGCTGTTCTTTCGCTGGAGATGGTGCCGAATAAAAAAGACTTAGTTGATATTATTCAGCTCTGGAAGTACCTGTTATATTTTACCAATCGACCACCCCGACATGAACGTATGTCATGGCGTGAAAAATTTGATTATTTTGCGCCGTACTGGGGTATTCCGATACTGGGGCCTGCGGGTGCTGCCTTGTGGTGGCGGGATGAGATAACGCACTTTATGCCAGGATGGGTGCTAAATGCCGCTTATATTATGCATACAGATGAAGCCTTGCTGGCGGTATTGTTCCTGTTTTTTGTACACTGGTATAACGTTCATTATTCACCGGAAAAGTTCCCGGCGGCAACGGTCTGGTTAACCGGCTACCTGAATGAGCACGACATGATTCATGAGCATTACAATGAATATGTCAGGGTGATGATCGAAAACGGGCTAGAAGATGACATTAAGCCACAGAATTTCGGCGGGGAGGAATACGAATGGTAAAACTTCTCAAAAAACTGATTTTTAAAGCTTATGTTATCTTGCTGATGATTTTTACCGTGTGGTATGGATACTTTATGGCACCACTGGTGTTTGGTTTTGAGGGAAAGGAGGAAGCCGGTGAATCATTGAGAGAGCTAAAGCATACTGCAACGGAAGAAGAGAGATTATTTGCCGATTTGATATCATCTAAAGGAAAGATGAAAAAGACAGATCTTGGCTACCGGGTGATTGAACAACCCTATATCGAAGGGCGTTTTCATCATATTGGTTTTGAGGTACAGGCAGATAATGCCAGCATGTGTGTTCGTTGTCACGGCAATGTGCCGCACGATAAGTCAAAAGAAGTACGTAGTTTTTTGAATATGCACGCTTTTTATACTGCTTGTGAAACCTGTCATATTCGCCCGGAAAATAATGAGCCTCAATGGGCGTTCCGCTGGTACGACAAAGACACGGGTGAACAGTCGGCTAATCCAAAAGTGCTGGTTGAAATTGAAGAAATGTATGCTCACCCAGATGATCCTTATTTTCCCACCTATGGCAATTATGGAGCCAAAATTGCGCCAGGTACCCTTGAAAATAATGACTTCAGATTTCTTAAGACAGAAAAAGATAAAGCCTTTGTGGAGCGTTATATTGCTGAGCAGGACCGCCTTAGCGAACAACAGCGGTCGCAAATGAAAAAACTGGTACATAAAGATATGAATAAAAAACCGATTGAATGCAATCAATGTCATCAGGAGGAAAGCCCGTATTTGCCCTTTGCAGAGCTGGGTTATCCACCGCGCAGGGTCGATGAGTTAACAAATACCTCGGTTGTCGGTATGATCGACAAGTATAAGGAATTCTATATCCCTAATTTCCTGACCCCTAATGCAAGCAAGTGAAATTATTTTTTAAATTCTTCGTAATCGGTACCAGTTTTAATGATAAGAGAGTATGATTAAAGTATGTTCAGATGTGCGTGATATAAAAGTATATGTCACTGGGGCAGATGGAATGAATAGCCATTTTATGGTTAATCGTGAACGCATTTCTGTAGACTTGATATGCATATACCTACTGTTGTCGCTTCTGAATAACGAACGATTATTTCAACAGACTCGTCAGTATACAGGCCCAGGAAGGAGTGATAGTTTCCGAGAGCCGTAATTACATTTACGTTTTTGGATACTCCTCGCCCATATATAAATACAGGTGTGCTTTTGAGGGTGCAGCTGATATTTTCAGGTTAAAGTAATGGGTAATATCTTATGATGCAGTATGCGGCTTTTTTTATATTATTTTTTTTCAGTAGTTCAGTTTTTAGCTCTGACTGGAAGCTGATATCGTCAAGTGATGGTTTCTGGATAAAAACAGAAAATCAGAATCAACATGCGTTATTACTGGCATATGAAAAAAATAAACCCCATTTTTTGCTGATAGTAAAAACGGATGCCCCATCTGTAGACAAGCCACTATCCGTTACTATTAAGATAGATAGAGGGCCGCAGGAAAATAGCCGGCTTATCTTGCTGGAAAGACGTGCCGATAAGAGTATTTTTCGCATAGAAATTGACAGTCGATATGAAAATAATTATGTTGCGAGAATGATTGCCGGACTAAACTGGTCAATTTATTTCGAGCCAGGTATCAATAATAATAAAAGTATTGATTTTTCGCTTAAGGGTTTTACAGTTGCATTTAATGATTTATTGATAGGTAATAAAATAGGTAGCCTGCAACCTGCCTGGTTAATTAAAAACAGAAAAGACCGTGAACTTTACTGTCTCCTGACTACGAATATCAGTATTCAGGCAATGAAATATCGGCTACAGGGCAAGCGTTATGCCGATGCATTATCGTTAATACCTGAGACAGGCTATTCAATTATTGATCATAACCTGGGTGAAATCATTAATCAGGCATATAAAATCCCGTTTAAAAATCTACCTTATGAGCCAGCAGCTGAGAAATATCTGATGTTCTCACGTTGTCTTGCCCAGCCATTTGAACAACGTTAGCAGTCAAAAATAAGGTGTATAATTAAAAATCCTGGATATTACCTTGCGATTACACAATTTCTACCAGCAGCTTTAGCACCGTATAATGCATTATCTGTGCGTTCAAGCAGACTCTCCAGGGTGTCTTCCTGCTGAAAGTGTGCGATGCCAAAGCTGCAGGTTAATTGGCCTGTTTTCTTAAAAGAATGACTCTCGATTAATAAGCGGAGTTTTTCAGCAAACTGGAAAACCTTTTCACTGTCTTTCTCCAGACTGATAATAAGAAACTCTTCACCACCCCAGCGTCCAACTAAATCTGATTTTCGAATGTGGGACAAAAATAATAATGAAATATCCTGCAATACATCATCGCCTGTCTGATGACCATAGGTGTCATTTACTTTTTTAAAATAATCGATATCAATAAGAATCAGGCTGAATGAATGGTGATAGCGTTTTGCCTGCTCTATTTCGCTGTGCAGTATTTTATCAATTTTTCGTCGATTGTAGAGACTGGTTAGCTGATCGGTTATTGATAATTCTTCCAGCTCATGTGTTCTTTCATCTATTAAGCGGTGTAATTCTGAGTCTTTTCGTGAGGATATTTTTATTGCCGGGATAACAATAAAAACGGCTTCAAAAATAAGTGTGAGTAGAGTGCCAATTAGAATTAAAAATTCTCTGGCCATCAGTTTGCTGGTTTTTTCATTACTTTCTTTTTCAAATATATAAACAGCTGTATTTATTTTTGGTAAGAGTGAAAATGAAGATGCTTCTATTTTATTAAGTGTTTCTTTGTCCTCCTGTTCTAAAAATCGGGAAATAAGATACAGGTAGTTATTGATTTCTCTGTTAAGATTATATGGAGCATGGTAATAAATAGATGCCGATTTTTCTGAATTCAGATGGTTGTTAATGATTTCACTGTGATCCTGCATCATGGTGGTGTATAAATCAGTCAGGTGATTTTTAAGTTTTGTTTTTTTTGTTTCGTAGTAAAGTTTTGCTATCAGGGCCGTTTTCTGGGAAAGCATTCTCTGTTTTCCGCTTATATTGATAATATGCGCGTACTCCTTCTGATTCTGGATTATTTCTGTTGTTGTGAAATAGCCATAAATAATCCAGGCAGACAGGCTTATGAATATAATGCTGTAAATGTATTTCAGGCTAAGCATAATTGTATATTAGTATATATTTAAGTTATTGTTTGGCATCGAGTGCGATAAAAAAGTTAATTCATTATGCCGGATATTTAGTTTCTGTTGACAGCTATAATGTGGAAAATTGTATATTTGTGTGCTTTACTTAGGTTAACGCAATTTTCCAGGTAGTTATTATCTGATTGAAAGTTCAAGTTTAAACTTTAATTTTTATATGATTATGTTGAGTGGAATAGTAGCAAAAGTATCCTTCTCTATCTGTGTCGTTACATTTTCAGTGTTAATGGTAGCCGTCTCCACTGTGCTGGTTGATCATTCTGGAAGTTATGGGGATTTTATCCAGTCTCAGGTCATTAGTCGCAATAATCTCTTTTATGTGATGGTGATTTCTGGTTTATTTCTGATTTTTGTTGGCGCGTTTATCAGCTGGTTAGTCAGTCTGTATGGAAGTTTCAGAATAGTGGGGCCACTATACCGGTTTGAGAGCAATATTACTCAGTGTATTGAATCTGGTAGTATGTTAATGCTTCGTTCGGATGATGACCTACAGGTTTTATCTGAGAAAATAATAAATTCAGCCAGGCAACTGGAAAACCATAAACATGAGATGCTGCAGAAGATTGATGAGTTTCAGCAGATAGCTAAACTACCTGATGAAGTAGAAAACAGAGAAAAGCTGACAGAAATATTAAAAAAACTCAGGCAGATAGAAAGTAGAGCGCTTATTAATGAGTAAGCAGCTGTTGTTTTTGTTGGTGGTTGTATTTACTTTTGTATCAAGTCAACTTGTTTCTGAAAATAAAAAAACTGGAAAATTTCATCCTGAAAATATGATGTGTAAATCATGTCATATGGTATCTGGCAATATTACACCTGAGAATGCCTATCAACTGCTGGCTACTCAGGAAAAACTCTGTTCATCCTGTCACGAAAAGGTATTAAAGGTTAGTCACCCCAGCGGCCTGGTGCCTTCAATGAGTATTGCGGATGTTTTTCCATTGGACTGGAAGCATGAAATGACCTGTAGTACCTGCCACAATGTTCATGCTGTGAAATATGCTTCCATCCGGGGGGGGCTTAGAGGAAAGGCGCTTTGTCTTAGTTGCCATCAACTGTCTTTTTTTAGCGAAATGAAGGACTCAGGGGTATCAATTCAGCGTTCGGTGCATAAAGCCTCAGGAGTTAAAACAGCTTCAGTTGTTGACAGTTATTCACTGGAGTGTTTGAACTGTCATGCAAATGAAGGAGATAGAAAATCTGTTGTTGTAAACAGCAGAGGTATAGTCAAGCACTCCAGCGGTGCTGTAAATCATCCGGTGGGTATGCTTTATCGTGGTTCATATACTAAAGGAAACTATAAAAATATAAGTAGAATTTCAAAAAAAATTATTTTGCCGGATGGTAAGGTCAGTTGTATCTCCTGTCATAAGGCTTACAGTCAAAAACACGGTGCTGTTGTAGATGTAATGTCTACTACAGCATTGTGTTTTGAATGTCATGACATGTGATTTTCAACCTGAATTTAGCAGATTTTATTATGAATAAAAATAAGCGCCACAGACATTATATAAACCCCGCTATACAAAAGCAGTTGATTATTGCTCTGCTTGTTGTTGAAGTGTTGTTGATTTGTGTGACTGTTTTATGGTTATACCATGATATGAGCCAGCTTATTGAAACCAATATGTTTAGAATTCACATTCAGAACACACTTTCTGTTGAATTTTTCACTTTACGGTTGCTGCAGGTCGCTTCTGTTTTATTGATTGTTAATGTGCTTCTTGCATCAGTGACTGTCTGGTACTGGCGAAATAATATAGAGCGTGTTATTGCGCCTATTGATCATATAACCGAGCTGATTAAAAAGCTGGATTTCACAACAGAGCCTGAGGTTTTTGTTCAGGATAAAGCAACTCAGGCCGCTGCTCAGTGGTTCAAGCGTGAAAAAAATAAATTAATAGAAGTCAGAAAAATTATTGCAGAAATTGATATGCAAGCCCCGAAATCAGCAGATGAAATTCTCTCTAACTGCCAGCGCATATTGAAGAAGGCCTGTTGACACTATTTATTTCAGGTTAAAATCAGATGCAGAGCTGATTTATAAATGAAGTTATTTAAAATGGCAGTACTGGCATATGTTTTGATCCCGTAAACGCCTTTTACTGTCTGCGCCTTTAGCACCGGCTGCGTTTTTAATAACGCCTTTTTCATGGGCATTATGGCAGGTACCACAAAACACCTTTCCGCTTAACGGTTCCAGTGGAAAACTTATATTGTGTTTTTTTGTCATTTTATTCAATCGGTCTGTAACCAGTTTCGATGGGGTAGTGAGGTGGTCCGGACCAGATTTCTGGCTAAAAAAGCTGAATTGCCCGCCGGGATGAGGTATCCAGGGGTGGCAACCCCAGCACATGCTTTTAAGTGGTTCATCTGTATTGAATTTTAGTTGACTGATATCGTTAATTTTATTTAATTTACTGAGCGAATCAGCATGGCAAATTCTACATTTTTCTGCTTTTATTTTTCCTTTTTCATCTATTTGTTCGTGCGGGTTAAGTCTTTGATACGCCTGTTCATCATGACATAAAAAGCATAATTGACTACGGGTGTTGTATGGGCCAGCGCGGAAAAATTTCGGATTGGTTAGTTTTTGTTTTTTTATATCCGGCAGACACTGTATGCGTAGCTCATGACAGGTATTACAGTCGATTTTATTACGTGTTTTTTTCAATATAATTTTCATTGATGGAGCCATGCGCTGCATCATCTGCTTATCCGGTTTTATATTTTCCGGGTGTATATAGCGATGGTCGTATTTGGCTGAGTGGCAGTTATTGCAGACTGTTTCAACTGAGCTGTGCTGTAGGTTGTTTTCGCTGGCATTTTTATTGCCTGTTTTGTGGCAGGCAATGCAGGCATTTTTCTTCCAGTGTGGATCAGGTATGTCCTCTATATTAATTATGCCTGAGGATAGTAATTGGGGAAATTTCTTAACGTTTTCATATTTTAGCAACAGCTTTGTGTTAAATGGTTTTTTGTAAACATGACTGGTTTTTTTGGGTGGTTTTTTTTGTGCAGCAGTGGTGTCAGCAAGTGCTGAAATTGCCAGGCATTGATTTAATGGCCAGATAAAACTTATGAGCAGCATCAATATACTGGCCTGAAAAATTTTATAGGCTCTTTTGTGTGTTATCAATGGTGCTCCTTCAGCCACCGCCACCACCACCACCACCCATTCCTCCAGGGTAGCTTTTAGGGTTATGGTTCATACCATGACAGCTCAGGTAGCAGCGCCCGGAAAAGGTGCCGGTTGACTCAAAGCGTAGAATACCTGAGCGATTAGGCGATACAACGGATGTATCAAAGTTAATCAGCTTGCTGTTATTTGTGCTATTGCCCTGAGTTGCACTGATACCGTGGGGGTCATGGCAGACATTGCAGGGAGTGCTCAGGCGACCCATGCCACCGCCGCCTCCACCACCCATTCTTCCCTGTATATGCAGACTGTGACGAGTGAAACTCTGGTTGCCGAGTATGCTATTGCGATCATGGCACTTATAACAAAGCGCATAGCTGGATGGGCTTTCAGTTGTCGGGTCGCTGGTCAGGTACTGGCGCTCAAGAATAGGTTCATAAATGGAACCGTGAGGGCCATTGGGGCCACTGCCATTTGCACCGGGGCCATTATCATTGTTGTGGCAGTCAAGGCAGGTAATCGTGCTGCTGGTATTTAATGGTGGTATCAGGCTGGGCACATTTGAATTTTTACCCGGACCTCCAACAGGATGGTAAGCGGGGTTAATGGTATCAAATTCCAGTCGTACATTGGTTTGATCTATCTGCCGGGCGGTTCGTGCCGGTGGTTTACTGGTGCTATCACCGTGGCAACGGTAGCACAGCTGCTGAATTTTATTCAGCGGGTTAATTTCATTACCCTGTTGATTAATGCCCCGTACACCATTTAATGGGTTGCTGCTATTGGCTGCATGGGGGTTATGGCAGTCAACGCATTCTACATGTCGGCTGCCGACAACTGCCGATTCTATGGGGTCATGAACATTGGTTGTGTCACTGATCGGGTGGCGGGCAAATTTATTAAACTCTGACTGTATATTGTGTTGAGCGACATTGCCGTTATGGCAGCTCAGACAGTTGCTTTCTTCTATGGCGTAATTCAGTATGCGTTGCTGACTGCCGGCATTATGGGGTGTATGGCAGTTTTCACAGGCATTACCGGCAACGGTGCTGGCATCGGTTCTGGGCCATGGGTCGGGGCTGATGCCGTTCCATGTTGCACTGGATGTGCTGTGGGATGTCTGGCTCCAGAAATTTTTAATATGGCAGACCTGGCAGAGTGCCGATGCGGTATTTGCCATCACCAGAAACTTGCCATTTGCATCATTATGCGGGTCATGACAACTGGTGCATTGAAGCTGGCTATTGCTATCCAGTTTTACCGGGCCTGTCAGGCTGGAAGGGTTAACCAGTTCGCCTCTTTGTGATGCAAGTCCCGGTGTAAATGCGAAGGAGACAGGGTGGTCATCTGACAGGTCGGTACCCAGGTGTGTGGCCCCCTGTGGCATAGTTGTAACACCTCCCGCCATATTGATTGGTGCAGCACGGCTGAGCACATTACCCAGTGCTACTGTACCATCATGGCAGCTCAGGCATAATATTGATGTGCCGGTGGGTTGACCGGGAGAGCTGATGATTGTACTGCTGCTATAAGGAGTGTAAATATTACCGGAGGAAGTACGATTCCAGAGGGGCGGTTGAGGTGCGGCATTATGAGGGGTGTGGCAGAATATGCAGATTTCCTGTTCACTGCTGGCCTTAACGGTTCCCGGCCCACTGACTGAAAGGTTATGTTTTGTGCTGGCAATCCCCGTGTAGGCAACCGGGCTATATAACAGAATAAAAGTAAGGCTCGAAAGAAAAGCGCCAAGTAAGGCTAGATCCGGTAAAGTTAAATTAAATGCTGTGTGATTTTTCATAATTCTTTACCGATATAGCTAAAGACCTGTACTCTGCGGTTGTAGGCATCTGCGACATAAATTTTCTGCTGTGGACTGATATGAATACCAACCGGGAGCCAGAACTGTCCGGGTTTTTGTCCTTGCTCACCCGCCGTCATTAAAAATTTTCCCTGTTGATTAAATAGTTGAATATTGTTAAGTAAACCATCGACAACATATATGTGTCCGAGCTTATCCATGGCTACGCCCTTGGGTCTGGACAGGTAGCCACTGGACTGGCCGGCTTTACCAAAGTCACTAAGGTATTTTCCATTCAGGTCAAAAAGCTGCACTCGGAAGTTAAGTGAATCAGTTATCAGAACTGTGTTGTTTTCAATCTCGATATGTGTCGGAAAATTAAATTCACCGGCTTCCAGGCCGCGTTGACCGATGCGTTTTTTTAATTCTCCGGAGGCGCTAAAAATCAGTAGCTGATGTTGTTGTGTATCCAGCAGATAAATATCGCCGCTGTTTCTTTCGATGGCCATTCCGGTGGGTTGCTTTAATGGTGCACTGAGTTTCAGGGGTGTGGCATATTCAGAGCCCTTGCGGATAACCAGCAGCTGGGCCAGTTTCGAGTCGCTAATAAATACATTACCTTTTGTATCGCTGGCCAGGGCGACAGGAGAGGGCAGCTCCTGTTTGTTTTTTCCCTGAATCAAATGGTAGCTCTGATCTTCTACATCAAACCGGTGTACTCCCCTGACACCGGGGTCAGCAACATAAATCAGGTGTGAGCCAACAGTGGTGATATCCATTGGGCGAACCATATGGGTTTCATCTGCACCAAAGACCACATCTCCAAGCCACTGCCAGAAACTTCGTCCTATGCCCAGTTCATCTGGCGTAGAAAAAACCTGTTCGAGTTTAATTCTGGGGTTGGCAGGCGGTGATGGCCAGACTGGAGCTGTGACCCGGTTTTGCCCATCGACATTGCTGTTTGTTTTAACCGAGCCGGTGCAGGCACTGATAAGTACAGTGATGAGTGCAAGTTGTAATAACCGGATAATGGTGGCGTTCATTTAAAATGTCCTGCTCAGTATAAATTTTACAGCCCAGCGATCACGTTCAGTTTGCCCCTGATCTTCGGTGGAATAATGCGCATCGGCGGTCAGGCTTAGCTGGCGAAATGCCCAGCCCAGCTGAAATCGATGGATGATTAAGGTGCGATTAATAGTTCCACCAATGTCATTTTCATAACTGGATTCAAAGCTTAGCCTGGCTCTTAGCCAGGGGCGGGTCTGCAGGTGAAAAATATAGCCGGTAAGGTCTACATCTTCCACGGATTTTTCATTGTCGACCAGTACGCGCCGGGCGGATAGCCGTAGATTGCTTAGCCGGGGGAGCGGCAGTTCGACATAGGCGTCGTAGTTTTGCCTGTAGTACGGGTTAATATCTTCTTCGTGGTCTTCAAAGTATACTTCGCCTCCGAAATTAATGCCATTTAACAGGGGCTGATCTACATTTATACCATAGGTCAGGTTGATGAGTGAGTTTAGCTTTATTGTGGGGTTACCAGAACGCAAATTCTGCTGTGAATTACGGTAGCGGATATAAAAATCGTAGAAGCGAGATGGCCCCCAGTTCAGTTGCAGATTGTTGCTTATCAGGTTAAGAGCAAATGTTCCACCGGTTTGATAACTGTAGTCTACAAGTACCGTCTGTCCACTGATAATGCTGCCAGATGAAAAACGTTGTAGTTGTGTTTGTGAGCCTATTTTAATTACCCGGTAGTCAATATTCTCAATATAAAGTTGGGTGCGCCCGGTGTTCCAGACCTGAATGGGTGTGCTGGGGTCTACAAATTCACGCTGTAATGTAACCGGTGTTGTACCGATCATAATATGTTGTTCACCAAAAATTTCAAACAGGTCATCGCTTGATGTCTGGTCTCTATAATCAAAACTGCCACTGTAACTGAATTTCATCGCGCCAAAAGCTATCGGCCGATTGTGGCTGATCATGTAGCTGCTGCCAGCATTCTGATAATCAAGTGTGGTTGACTGGTTATCTTCACCGTGCAAATCGATGCTGGCATTGTAATGGGGGCCACCGTAACCAATACCGCTAATAAGGTAGGTCTGTCTAATGTCGATGTCTTCTTCGGTGGTTTCATTAAAATTCAGGCGGTAAAAAGAGCGCAGTAAATCATTGTGCTGCCAGTTAATTATGGGGTTAATACGAAGTTCTTTACGCCGCGGAAATTCTTGCTGGGTATTATATGAGGCGTTGGTAACCAGTTCAGCCTGACGTGCGTCACCCATTAGGTTTTTTGAATCAAAATAAGTTGATGTAGTGCTGGTTGTTCTGTTGACGATGGGCAAGTCCGGATTGCCGCTGCGCGAATCACGGTTATCAATCTGGTAGGACAGTTGAGCATAATTACCTTTACCATAGGCGCGGTATAGGCGGGCGTCAGCATGTTCAAGGTCATCATCGGTTACCTGGTCGAAGCCTTCACCTTTTACACTCTGACGATACGCTGAAAGTGTAATCTGAACCGGAGTGACCGGTTGAAGTAATGCCAGCTCAGCGCCGTATCTTATATTTTCCTGTAAAAAGCGCCCGCCAAGGCCAACTGAAACCGAGGGGTTTCGCTTATCGTAATAGAGTGAAACCGGGTAGGCTTTCTGGTTTAAAAAGTCCAGTCGGGCGTTATAACCGAGCAGCGCTTCATTGTTACTATTTTTATCGTCCAGGGTTTCAAAGCTGCTCTGGTCAAACAGCAGGCTGCCACCCAGTTCCATGCTCAGCAGATTGGGGTGAAAAACATAGCTGTTGGTATCGATGATATATTCTTCCTGAAAGGTAGGGCGGGTATCCTGCTGTGTTTTGGTATCGGACTGATAGAATGTTTGCTGATCATTCATGTAGCGTAATACCAGCTCACTTTCTACATCGATTACTTCGAATGCTTTTATTCCAGCGGCCATTATTTCGGATGAACTCAGAAATAATGAATAAAAAATTATTGAGCTTAAACCTGATGAGAGTGAGCCTGAAAGAATTGAAATTCTTTGTTGAATAGCCGCAATAAAATTTCTGGCACCTCTTTTCATGATTTATTATTCTATTTTTTTCGGGCCGCCTTTCAGTGGCCGTTATTGAGTTTCCTGTGTTTGTGCATCGAGCTTGTTGTTTTTGGGGGTTTCAGTGTCCGGGTTTTCATCGTTCACTTCAGAGGCCACTGCGTTATTAAGTTCGTCCGGGTATTCCATATCTTTCATGCGACCAAAGCCAAATACATTGACCTTGCTAATACCAAACTGGCTGGCTACAAGAATGATATATTCAATATTAAAGCCCGGTTTAGCATAGCGTTGGAAGTACTCAATGTTATCGTAGTCAATAAAAATATCGGTAGGTAAATTAATATTGGCCTTATTGCCCCCCGGTTCGCCATAGAACATAAGCAGCTTACCTTCGCTGTTAATAATCTGTACATTTTCAAAGGCGGCATCGACGACATGAATGCGGCCATCGCGGTCTACTGCGACCCCTTTGGGGCGTGCGAACTGCCCCAGTCCAGTGCCGACCTTACCGAAGCTTTTTACAAATTTCCCATCCAGGGTGAATTTCTGCACCCGAAAGTTTCCAGTCTCGCTCACATAAAGGTAATTATCCGGCCCCAGGGCCAGGTTAGTTGGGTAAAACAGTTCGCCTTCTTTTGAGCCTACGCTGCCGATGGTGTACAGCTGCTGGTCTGTGGTTTTATCCAACACTACAATACGGTGATTTTTAATATCAGTAATAAAGAGCTTATTGCCTACAACCAGTACATCAGAGGGTTTAAAATCAGAGCCATTGCCAATGACCTTTATAAATTTATTTTTGTCATCATAGACCAGTACAATACTGCGAATAGTGTCTGTGATATATTTGGTTCCATCGGTATCTATGGAAATGTTGATGGGCTTTTTCATTTTGCCAGAGAATGAACCGTAAACCACATCGAATTTTTTCTTCTTCAGGTCAAACAGGGCATATCCTGGGCCCCTGATATCAACTACATAAAGCACGCCATCTTTAATGGCAACCCCATAGGGCTTTGTTATGAGGGTGGCACCTTTTTCATCTGTCCCGAGTATAAAGTCGCTAAACCCTGTCTCATCCGTTACCAGATCTCGGGGGTCAGAAAAACTGGTTAGATACTGAATTCTTGGTGGGCTGGGCAGGGGTGGATAAAAAACATTCTGTTCTTCTTTACCCGACATGCCGGCACAACCGGACAGGATGGCTGTAAGAATAATGGGGGTTAGTAAAAGCTTAATTATATGAATTTTAGAATGCACAACAGGTCTCTCTGGGAATGCTGGATGGTTGAGGTGCTTAGCGCCTGAGTTCAAACCCCGGGCCGATTCAAGAGCCTTTCATATGGATGAAAGGCTCTCTGTCGGACATTTTACTTATTGTGGCATGTCAGGCAAATCTGACTACCGGCTTTGGTTACTTTCAGGAATGGCTGGTCATTAGTGCCGGGACCTACAAAGTTATTATGTACATCGTGGCATGAAGTACACTGTACCTTGCCGGCTGATAACATCATGTCATTAACTGTACCCGTTCTGGTTTTGTCACCACCGGCACCAATTGTAACCGTCTGTACAGCGGGATCATGCAGTCCAGGGTCAAGCTGTGACAGCGTGGTGTCATAAACAATTGAAATGGGGTGGTCATTCGCCAGACCGTCCAGGCCCACGGCTTTAGCCGCATTGGTCATAAATATGGTACCCACATTACCACCAAAGCTATCAATAGCGGTTACACCGTCATGGCAGGACAAGCAGAGTTTGGACGTACCTGTGGGCTGTGCATCCTGGGTTGCGTCCAGAGAGGGCGAAGAATACATTGTGAAAGTCGCTGTAGTAATTGCGTGGTTCCAGAGAGGGGCTGTGCTTACCGATATATCGGCAGCATGAGGTGTATGGCAAACTACGCATATTTCGCCTCCACTGTAGCCGTTTGCTGATAAATCATGGGCTGTGCCTACGATGGAACCAGCGATTGATGAGGTGCTGGCGAGCAATGATAGAGCCAGCACGGATCCACCTGCGAACAGATGGCCTGTTTTTCTGTTTATATTTTTCATTTTCAAGACTCCTTCGATGAGTATCAAGCGTTTTTTTATTCAGGTATAAAAACAATCTTTCTAAGTTCATTAGAAAACAGTAATACTCTTATTGTATTGATTCAAATCAAAAAAACAGAGTCAAATGCATTGATTTTTTGAACAATTGATTTATATCAGGTGTCACTAATCTCGTTGCGGATCTTAAGGGCAGTAAAGAAAAATAGCAATAAAGTTTAAACAATTGTCAGACTTCTCCCGTTTTAAAAAAATGGGTAAGCAGAGCATTATTTTATTTAGTAAAATCAATAACATACTGTTGATTTATGCGAACTGAGCTGCTTTAAGTCAGTGCTGATCATCAAGCAGAAATATGCTGAGAAGGTCCAAAAAAGGAGTTTCACATGTAGTGAGCTGTCAGTGCAGAAAAAGCAGGGGAGTACCTCGTCTTTTACTTGTTTTTGATTTAAATCATGTGTTCCCCGGTACTGGAGAGGGCAATGAAGGAAAACAGCATTGTGCCTGGAAAAATAACATTTCTATATACTTGCTGTATGATGATGCAGCCAACTGATTAACTCAGATTTCAAAATATCCGAAAAAGCAGGCACAGCACAAACTATTATGACAAGCCCCAAAAAATATCCACTTCATCTGGTTCTAACGGTATCATTTGCAATTCTTATTCTCATGATAGGCAGCTTTATCGGTGCACTGAATTACATTCAAATTAAGAAGTTAGTATTGTCTGCGGCAGATGAGATATATGAAAAAGTATCAGATCAGATCGTTCTTAACCACCGTGTGACCTATAATCCGGTGCGCAATGCCATTAATTTATTGTCGCACTCATTACTGGCTGAAAGTAAAACGCCTGAGCAACGGCTTAATCATGTAAGTTTACTGGTGTCTGCAATGAATGCCGAAAAATCAGTGGTTGCAATTCAGTTAGGTTATGAAAATGGCGATTTCTTTATTGTTAGAAAATTGAATACAAAGGAAATTAAGAAAAAATTTGATTCACCAGCCGCTGCAACGACAGTGGTAGACAGCTCGTCCATCAATAAGGCAGGTCGGGGGCAGTTGGTGAGGTTGTTTTTTGATCAGCAACTTAATCTAATACAGAAAAATGAACCTGTTATCAGTCAGTTTGACCCCAGGCTACGCCCCTGGTTCAGACAGGCAACCCGTCAGCCAAAAGCTATAGCCCCCTACTATTTTCATTTTATGGAAAAAGTAGGCACTACGGTCACCATGAAAATGTTTCAGTCAAATGCAGTTATCGCGGCTGATATAACATTGGAGAACGTTTCGAAAGGGCTCAATGAAAATAAAATGACAATGAATTCAGAGCTGTATCTTATTACAACTAAAGGAAATGTAGTCGCCAGCTCTAATGCGGATGAAGTTTTAATCAGTGATAATAATGGAGAGGTAGTTCTTAAGAAAATAAATGAACTGGAAAGTGATGTTTTTATAAATATATCGGCGTCAGATTTATATAAAGAGAATGCACTTAATTTTTTAGTAGATGGAAGTCAGTGGAAGGGGGCGGTTAAAAAAATAGGTAAACTAGGGGAAGATGAGCTTTATTTATTTATGTTTACTCCTGTAAGAGAGTTACTTAAAGAGGCTATTAGTATTGGCTGGAATACTCTCTTATTGCTATTAGCTATAATATTATTAACAGTTCCGTTGATCTGGTTTCTGTCAAAGCGAATTTCAGCTGTTATGCAGCAGGTAGCTATGGATTCTAAAAAAATTATGAATTTTGATTTTTCCTCTCCAGTTTTATCACATAGTAAAGTTGAAGAAGTAGATGATCTTTTATTAGCTCAAAATTTAATGAAAACCAGCTTAAGCCGATTTATGGGATTAATAAATACGCTGTCCAGTGAGAAAGACTTTGATTCATTACTGGAAAAAATAACCGCTGAAACACTACAGGCCAGTAATGCCGATGCGGTAATAACCTATCTGCTTGATGCGGATGATAAAACGCTCTCTGCAAATTCTATCAAAGCAATTATGGATACAGAGGGTTGTGATTTGCCCGAGTTTACTCCTGCCGATGATTATGCGCTTTCCGAGTTAATAAATTCAAAGGACTGCAGATATTTATTGCAGTACGCGGGGTCTAAAGGAGAGTGGTCTTGCTTGCTAAAAAGGCTGAATAAAGGCAAGGTGAATAATGAAAAAGCACAGTTGTTTTTATTGCCGTTGCGTAATCGCCAGTCTCAGTTTATAGGGATGATAATGCTGGTGTATGCAAGGAATACCCATTTAGGCGAGAACAATCAAAACCAGGTGTTGTCGTTCATTCAGGCTTTCTCTGGATTTGCGGCGGTGTCACTTGAAAGTAAGCAGTTATTAAAAACCCAGGAAGATCTGCTTGATTCTTTTATTATGTTAATAGCAGGTGCAATTGATGCCAAGTCGCCCTATACAGGGGGGCATTGCCAGCGTGTGCCTGAGCTTACAAAAATGCTGGCGCAGGCTGCCTGTGATTCCAGTGAGACTATATTTTCAGATTATCAGTTAAATGATGATGAATGGAAAGAAATTCATATTGCCAGCTGGTTACATGACTGCGGAAAAGTCACAACACCGGAATATGTTGTTGATAAAGCGACAAAATTAGAAACCATACATGACAGGATACATGAAATAAGAACACGCTTTGAAGTATTGCAGCGGGATGCTGAAATAAAATACTGGAGAGGTGTCGCTGGTGGTCAGGATGAAAGCATACTAAAAGAAAAGTTGATCGCTGCAGTTAAGCAGCTCAATGATGACTTTCAGTTTGTTGCTAATTGTAATCTTGGTGGTGAATTCATGGAGGATAAAGATATTCAGCGACTGCAGCAGATTTCACAAATACGCTGGATGAGAACATTTGATGACAGGCTGGGTGTATCCTGGGAGGAGCAGTTGCGCATGGAGCGAGTACCTGTTGAGAAGTTACCGGTTGAGGAAAAACTACTTGATGATAAGGGGTATCATATCATTAAGCGTAGTCAGTCAGAAATTATGCGGGAAGACAATCCGTGGGGCTTTAAACTGAATGTTCCAGAATATAAATTTAACAGAGGAGAACTATATAACCTGTCAGTTGCCAGAGGTACATTGACAGATGAGGAACGTTTTATTATTAATGATCATATGGTGCAAACAATTAAAATGCTGGATAAACTCCCGTACCCGAGATTTTTAAAAAATGTGCCTTTAATTGCGGGCTGTCATCATGAAACAATGGATGGTAAAGGTTATCCAAAACGACTGACTAAAGAAGATATGCCGCTAACTGCGCGAATGATGGCTATTGCTGATATTTTTGAAGCTTTAACGGCATCTGATCGGCCCTATAAGAAAGCTAAAACATTGAATGAGGCGTTGCGAATATTAAGCTTTATGCGTAATGACAAACATATTGACAGTGACCTGTTTGATCTATTCCTGACATCGGGAGTTTATTTAAAATACGCAAAAGAATTTTTGCCTGAAAGCCAGATTGATACGGTTGATATACAGCAGTATCTGTCTGTCTGAGAAATTAGTTAATGTCACTGTCTAAAATACTGCTGGTCATGAGCTTGATCTTATCCTGTCATATTGTTGTGGCAGATATAATAACGCGGGAATTAGGTATTGAAAATGGTGAGCCAGAAGCCTATGTCTTTCCATATGGCTTCGCCTCTGAATCTATGGGCTATGTTGTAGGTGCAGCCGGGGGCATTAGCGGTTTTCCTCAGGAGCAAAACAGCCTGGTCACTACGGCGTTGGTGAGCACCGAAGGTGCGATGGCATTGTATGCTTTTTTCAATGATTACCAGTTTTCTGAGCATAAACACCTGTTTCTGGATATGAGTGTTGGTCTGGGTAAGTTCCCGCAACAGCGTGCTTATGTTGATGCTATTGATTCGGCTAATCAACCATCGGCTGGCAGCAATGATTCTTCGGAGAATAATTTTTTTTATGCAGATGGCTTATCCAACTGGATAGAGGTTGATTTCAAATATGTGTTGAATATCGGCAATGGAAAATATAACCCGGTTAATATTTATACATTAAGCGAAGGCTTGCTGGTGGGTGGTGCCAGTGGTGGCGAAATTTTTAATCCATTCAAATCAGGAAGAACTTACATTCAGGCCAGCTTTTTTCATCACAATCGTGATTATGATGTTGATACATCCTCGCCTTTATCAACAACCGGTATTGCGGTTTCTGCAAAATATGATAATACTGACTTTCCCGTTAGCCCGTCTAAAGGCAGCATTATTGATGTGGGTTTGAAGTATGATTTGGGCCTTGGTAGAAATCGTGAATGGCTGGTGGGTGAAATAGAATACAGTAAATTTGTAAAATTACCCGTGAATGATTTTATAGAACAGCAGGTTCTGGCCTTTAATGCATGGACAGCGAGCACCTTTAGTGATGAGCGGCCTCCCTACTATTACGGGGTTACCCTGGGAGGGCTTTATCGTTTACGTGCCTACCCAATAGAACGATTTCATGATGATAGCGCGGTTTATTATTCAACTGAGTATCGTGTTATTCCAGCATCTGATTTGTTGCGTAAGTTGACATTTCTTGAGTTTGCAGGCTTGCAGTGGTGGGAAATCGCTGTTTTTTATGAGATAGGCCGTGTCGCTCCTTCATGGGATATTGCGGAGTTACATCGTGATATGAAATCAGATATGGGCTTGAGTCTTCGGGTGATGGCCAGTAATAATATAGGCCGTCTGGACTTTGCCTGGTCTGATGAGGATGCCGCCGTCTGGCTAATGTATGGTCGGCCTTTTTGAGTTTGTCGTTTAGTTTTCAAACCCGTGATGAAAGGTGAATGACGAGACGCCTGAGCTATGGCAAAATAGCAGCAAATTATTTGAGGAAATTGCGTGAAATTCACTGTAGACGAGTTTAGAGCCTGGAACAATAAGAAAGTGACCTTGCTGGGGATGTCAGGCGTTGGAAAAACCTACCTGTCCTGTATGCTTAGAGATAGCCAGTGGTTTCATTTTTCCGGCGATTATCGTATTGGTACTCGGTATCTGGATGAGCCTATACTGGATATGATTAAACAACAGGCCATGCAGGTGCCTTTTTTAAATGAGTTGCTTAAAAATGACTGGATTTATATTCGTAATAATATAAAAGTGCATGATTTAGGGCCGGTACTGAGTTTTGTCGGGCAGCTGGGAAATCCAGAGTTGGGCGGGGTTGAACTGGATGATTTTATAAAACGTCAGGCGCAGTACCGAGAAGCTGAAATTGCAACAATGTTTGATGTACCAGGCTTTGTAGAAAAGGCACAAAATATTTATGGTTATAAGCACTTTGTTAATGATGTAGGCGGTAGCCTGTGTGAACTTGATGAGCCAGGTGTAATTGAAACACTGGTTGAACATACGTTAATGTTATATATTCAGGTAACGAATAAAGATGAGGAAAACAAACTCATAAAACGCGCACAGAGTGCACCTAAGCCGCTTTATTATAGAGCTGAGTTTTTACAGCAACAGCTGGCGGTTTACTTAAAAGAAAATAATTTGAGCTATGCGGCTGAAATGGACCCGGATGAATTTACGCGCTGGATTTTCCCCCGCTTATTTCATTCACGTATTCCAAGATATGAGGAAATAGCAAAGCAGGGATATACCGTCACATCAGAAGAAGTTGCAAAAGTAAAAAATGAAAGTGATTTTTTAAAATTGCTTGAAACGGCTATTTTGAGGCAGACCTAATGGCTGCTTTATCAATCTGGATAAACAGGAAATAGACACTCATGCCGCTAGTAGCACATAACCAGCTGCCATCATTTAATCGTCTGCGTGGAGAAGGCATCAAAGTGCTGTCTCCGGATGCTGCAAAGCACCAGGATATTCGAGAGCTGCATATTGGTTTGCTAAATATGATGCCGGATGCGGCACTGGCTGCTACGGAACGGCAGTTTTTTCGTTTAATTGGTGAAAGTAACCCTATCGCACAATTTTATGTGCACCCCTTTACATTGAAGGAACTACCAAGAAGCGATAAGGCTCAGTTACATATCGATCAGTATTATGAGACATTTGAAGCAATTAAAAAACAGGGGCTTGATGCGCTGATTATTACCGGTGTAAATGTTATTGGCCCGGAACTTTCAAATCAGACATTCTGGAAGCCATTGATTGAAGTGGCTGACTGGGCCCATGAAAATGTAACATCGACGTTATGCTCCTGCCTGACAACACATGCGCTACTTGAATTTCGCTATTCTCAGAAACGGACCCCCAGAGCGCAGAAAAAATGGGGGGTTTTTATGCACAGAGTGACAGACCTGTCTCATCCACTGGTAGCAGATGTTAATACGCTATTTGATGTGCCTTATTCCCGTTGGAATAATATTAGCAGGCAGCAGTTTGAGCAGGCCGGCCTGAAAGTTCTGGCTGTGGGCAGTGGTGATAGTGTTCATCTTGCGACATCAGAAGATGGTTTTCGAACGGTGTTTTTTCAGGGGCACCCTGAGTATGATACGATCTCGCTGTTAAAAGAATATAAACGTGAAGTATTACTATATGTTGCGGGGAAACTTGAAAACTATCCTCCATTTCCTGAAAATTATTTTAACTTAAAGTCAGCAGCAATCTTACGTGAGTATAAGTGCAAGCTATTAGAGGCATTAGAAAAAAAGGCGGAGCTTGCAGAATTTCCAGAAAATTTAATTGTTCCTGATCTTGATAATACCTGGCATGATACAGCGGAAGGTATCGTTGGGAACTGGGTAGGGCTGATTTATCAGTTAACCCATGCAGATCGAAAAAAACCATTTATGGATGATGTTGATGCGGCTAACCCCCTGGGCTTATAAATATAAAAAACTATGAGTAAATAAAGTGCCTCTAAATAAAATTATTTGTATATCTGTACTGTTTTATCTGCTTTTATTTTCTGTTCGAAGCTATGCGGAAATAAACACTGTATCCGAGGCTATCAATAAAGCTGGGCAGCAACGTATGTTGAGCCAGCGCGTTGTCGCTACATACTGTCAGTTAGGTCTGGATATACAGGCTAAAAAAAGTAAGGGACAACTTCGCCGTGCTATAAAAAAATTCGATGAAAATTTATTAGAATTAAATGAATATAAATCAAACGAGAAAGTGAATAAGCAGTTACAGATTGTGGCTGACGCCTGGCAACCGGTAAAAAAAATAGCTTTAGCACCGGTACATAAAGATAAGGCAGAAGAGCTAAGAGCGCTGGCAGAAAATGTATTAAGTGAATCACATAAAATGGTTGTAATATTGCAGGACGAGTCTAATTTGAAAGAGATAGCACTTGTGAATATTGCCGGAAGGCAGCGGATGTTATCACAACGACTCTCCAGCCTGTATATGCTGCAAAGCTGGGGGTTTTCTCGTGCAGAATATGCAAGTGATTATATATTGTCTATTGATGAATTCAGTGTGGCGTTATCAGAGTTAAACAAATCAACTGTAAATACAGCTGAAATTAAAAGCATGCTGAAAGCCGCAAAAAAACAGTTTGCAATGCTGAGAAAAAGCCTGCAACAAAAAAATGGCGTGTATATACCGTTAATGGTAAAAATGTCTGCGGATAAGCTGTTACTTATAATGGATGAAATAACCCATAAATATGAAAAACTGTTGGCCGGTTAGCTGTTTTGTATGATTAGAACTATTGAAATTATCAGCAGTAGTCAGGCATATATTATAACGCGCAGCAATCAGCCTGTTATATTTCTTATTTTTCCAGGTTTAATGGATTGAGACATCAGGGTTAGAAATTCCATCGCGAATTTCGGCAGCTGTTGCATCCCGTACTTCGAGTATTTTTATTGAGAATTGAGCCGTTTTTCCCGCCAGTGGATGGTTGCCATCCAGTGTGAGCTTGCCATCTTCAATTTTTGAAACGAAGAAGGTTTTAGTCTCTCCTGCATCGTTTGCCATTTCTACCTGGGCACCGGTTGTTCTGAACTGAGCGGGTACATTCTCCAGGTCGTCTGTAAAGGTGAGGTCAGGGTCATACTCCCCAAAACCGTCCGCAGGGGGCACATCAACGGTTATAGCATCGCCTTCACAGCAGCCTTCCATCGCGCGTTCCACGCAGTCTATCAGGCCCATATTACCGGCTCCATGGACATAATTGACGGGTAAATCGACCTGCTCAACCACATTGCCTTTATCATCTGATATGGTGTAGGTGAACTGTACGGCTTTATTTCTGCTGATTTTGACTGATGACATAATGTAAGTGACTGTTTAGTAATGAAAATTTGTAAATTATCATTATACAGTATTTGACTGTTTTTGGTTAAAATAAGTAGTGTATTAGTGTATAATTATTAACCGGATTTATTTTACATCTAAGGTATCCTATGGAAGCATCATCCTGCAGCAAAGCTGAACCCTTTGCATTACAAGTACTTGGCGATTCTATGCAACCTGAATTTATGGATGAGGTGGTGATTGTTGTAGACCCGGAAGGCGTTATTCGTGACGGTTGCTATGTGGTGGCACTGGACTTAAAAGATGAATATATCTTTCGTCAATACAGAGAACATGATGGCAAGCATTATCTGGTGCCCTTAAATGACCTGTATGATACAGAAGAATTTAAAGGCCCGTCGCATGTCAAAGGTGTGGTGGTTCAGCAGGCGGGCAAGCGCCGCAAAGAGCGTAAATTCTACTGAGAATTTAAATATCGAATTATAGAGCTGACAGGTAATGTGTAGCCTGGATGTAGCAAAGCGAAATCCGGGGATGTATGTCATTTATGCATCCGATAACCCAGAGGTTCTCAGCCTTCAGGTCCCATCTGTTCAGGGCGTGGGCTCTTACTGAAATAGGCATCAGCCTCATCTTCGTCCACTTGCTTTCCCTGTGAATCATATAAAGCCAGTTCATAGTCAAACCAGCCGCGTAAACCGGTTTTTAATGAGCTGACTCGCTTAAAACCCATTAGTTGCATGGTGTAGGCGGCAAGTGCGCTGCGGTTGCCTGAGCGGCATATAACGATGACTTCTTTATCCCTGGCAGCGGCCAGCTCGGGCAGGGTATCTTCATATCCCCAGTCACAACTGGTTTCAAGAATGCCACGGGGCACATTGATTGAGTTTTGAATATGAACGGTTGCATATTCATCCGGTTCGGTTATATCAATAAGCAGGATATCATCGGTGCTGTTTGTTTTTTCATCGAGGTCCCAGGGGAAAATTTCATTAATTTCCGGGAGTATTTCATCAATGAGTGTGCGGAATGTTTTCATATGTTTATAACTTAATTTATATTCTGAATTTTATCGTCTAATTTTTTTGCTCAGGTCTTTTGTTTTTCTGTCTTAGGCCTTGTTCAACTGCGATTACGGCAGCTTCAACCCTTGAGTGTACTTCAAGTTTTCTAAGAATTGCTTTAACATGCAGTTTTACGGTGCCATCTGAAATGCCCAGATTGCGTGCAATGACTTTATTGCTTTGACCATCGGCGAGCAGGCATAAAATTTCCAGCTCGCGGGGTGTTAGCTCGGAAAAAGGCGTCTGCTTTTTCTTTTCTTCAATGGGATCTCCCTGAACCATTTTAGCCAGCACATCGGTGAGGCCATGTGCAACTACACTTTTACCTCTTTCGATATCACGCAATGCACTGAGTAGTTCGTCGGGTTCCATATCTTTAAGTAAGTACCCCTGTGCGCCGTTTCTCAGCGCCTCAACCAGATCCTGTTCTTCGTTGCTGGTGGTGAGCATAACAATGGGTATTTCTACCTTGCGTTTTTTGGCTTCCAGCAAAACTTCGAGACCACTCATATCCGGCATGCGTAAATCAAGCAGCACGATGTCCGGGTTGAGTTCTTCAATAAGCTCAAGGCCTTTTTCACCTTCGGCAACGGCATCAATAACTTCTATTCCGCGCTGTTCAAGCAGCCCCTGTAAACCAACGCGAAATAACGCATGGTCATCAATGATTAATACACGCATACTCAAGAGATAATCTCCGATAGTCGTTGTAGCGGATCCTGACTGGTTTCGCTACTGTAAGTAAAATAAAGTTCGATGCGGGTACCTTCATCAGGCTCGCTTTCTATTCGTAAATCGCCACCCAGATATTTTGCACGCTCCTGCATAATGCTTAAGCCCACATGTTTCCCCGGGTGTTCGCTTACCTTGGGGGTTTCAAACCCTTTACCATCGTTTTCAATTAAAATCTGGTGGTTGCCATTTTCATCGCAGCGGAAAATCAGATGTACATTATGTGCGTTGCTGTGCTTGCGAATATTGTTCATCGCTTCCTGTACAATGCGGAAAATATGCATTTCAAGGTTGGGTGGCAGGTCTGAATTTTCCCATTCTTTCTGTAATAAAATATACATTCCCGACTCTTTGCGTAAGCGTGAAATGAGTTTTTCTACAGCAGGCATTAAGCCCTGTTTGTCGATGGGGGTACGACAGTGTGCAATTAATTCACGTAAATCAGAGTAGGCTTCATCCAGGCTGTTTTCAACCTGCTCTATCCCCCTGATGGACTGAAACTCTGAAGTAGGCTGCAGTGTTTCATCCAGCACTCGAACCTGAAAGCGTAAGCTGGCCAGTGTCTGTGCGAGAGAATCGTGCAATTCATTTGCGATCAGGCTACGCTCCTGCATAATAATCATGCGTCGTGACTCCTGGTCCTGCTTGGCCTTTTCTATGGCATTGCTGAGTTGTTCAGCAAGAGTCGAGAGTAGCTCATAGAGATCAGTCTGTTTTCTGAGCGGTTGTTCCCTGAGTTTAATGCGTATAACACCCAGTGTCCGATTCTGATGGTGTAGAGGTAGATAGTATGAGCGGGAGTCATCGGTTATATCACATTGTAAAATTTCAGCCAGGCGCGTGACGTGCTGATTTTCATGGATAATCTGATTATTGGTTAGTGTATCAGCAAGTTCCTGGGTGATTTTAATACGTTTTGGCTGTGAGACGATTTTTGGGTCTATGCCGGAGCCTGCAATGTACTCCAACCAGTCGCTTTCGGTTATAAGCCATACGGAAGCATTTTCAGCCTGTAGTTCTTCATAGGTTTTTTTACAGAATATAGTCAGTAATTCTTTTAATTCGCGACCAGCATTAACGGCCGTTGTGATGTTATATAAAATTTTTTGTGCTTTATGCTGTTGCTGGTTATTGCTGGCCTGCTGCTTTTGATTGGTGAATGCAATATAGGAAATACTAAGAAACACAAGTATTATCAGCGTAATATGAACAAGTAAAGCAAGGCCTTTCTGTGAATCAGTATAGGCCAGCCATGCACTGCTAAGCACTAGAAAAAGTAACATAATAAACAGCGCAGAAATACAGTTTAACAAATGCTGACTAGCCATTTGTCTGAATTCCTGATAAATACGTTCTGTTAAGCTCATATGTTAATACTTTATTGTGTGGCGTTTTTTTAATCTTTCTCAGGCGGTACGTAATTCGGGTCGTTTGGGTTCATAAAGATAAAGTCAGACTTACCTGGCTCTATTTCTACATAATCAACGGTCATACCATTCATAAACTCATTTGCAGTAGTAGACACTATCACATCAACCCCTTCTGATGTGTGCGTAATATCGCCTTCTTTAACATCATCAAAGCCCATGCCATAGTGAAAGCTACCATCTTGCATACGGGTGCAGGCCAGGCGCAGGGGCAGGCCATCGAGATTGGATTCTTTTGCGGAATGTTTAATTTGTTTAACCGCTGCGCTGGTTAAAGTGATCATTTGTTGTTCTCCTGTTTTGTTTGTTTGCAGTTTTGCACAAACTGTATAAAACGTTGTGCCCAGTGGTTAGAGGCTGTATCACGAAGATGTGCATAGCATGCCAGTGTGTTATTGATAACGATGCCATCTGCTGTGCCGTTAATACCCGCACCTCGCTTAACCTGATAGGCAAATTTAACATTCGTATGAAGATTTTCAAGTGCCGAATAATGAAATTCGTGGCCTGCAATTACAGCTTCTGGTGATGGGGGGTAAGAGCGCCAGAGGTGACTATCTGTTTCTTCAAGTTGAATGTAGCCACGCCCCTGGGGTGTTTTGTGCATAACACAATCTGCGGGTATAAAACCGACCATTTCACCTGTCTGGCCTTTCCAGCTTAAACTGCGACTTAAATACATCAGTCCACCGCATTCAGCATAGCAGGGCAGGCCATTATCGAGGGCCTGTTTAATTTGTTGGCGCATAGTCAGGTTAGATTCCAGTTCGTTAATACGTGTTTCTGGAAAGCCACCTCCGATGAAAAGAGCATCTATTTCAGGTAAGGTTTTATCGCGGATAGTATCTATACTAATCAGCTCAGCACCTGTTTTACGCATGGCATCTAAGTCGTCCGGGTAATAAAAACCAAAGGCATCATTCTCGACTATGCCTATTTTCAGGGGGATTGTGATCTGTATTGTTTCCTGCCGGCTACTCTCTACTTTCGCAAGTGCAGGTGCTTTATCGGCAATCGAACGCAGTAAATCTAAATCAACCTGATCTTTTATAATATCTCGAATTTGCCGAATTTTTAGCTCTGCAGAGTCATCTTCATTGCTGGGCATCAGGCCCAGGTGACGCTCATCAATGGACAAGGCGGGATTTTTATATACAGAGCCAATGACTTTTACATCGGTGTAATGTTCTATAACCGCATGCAGTTTACTTTCATGGCGGCTACCACCGAGCTGATTTAAAATGACACCTGCAATATTAATGTCGGCATCAAAAGCCTGATAGCCGAGAATTAGGGGGGCAATACCACGGGTCATACCCCGAGCATCAAGCACGAGAATAACCGGTGCATTGAGCAGGGAGGCGAGGGCGGCATTTGAGTTACTGCCGTCTAAATCCAGGCCATCATATAAGCCCTTATTGCCTTCTATTACCGTTATATCCGCTTCTTTAGAGTATTGATAAATGGTATTCACAATCTCATTTTGCTGCATGGTGTAAAAATCGAGATTATGGCAGGGGCGGCTGGCGGCTTTGCTCAGCCACATGGGGTCTATATAGTCAGGGCCTTTTTTAAACGGCTGTACGATAGCCCCTGTCTCAGCTAATGCAGCACACAGACCGATACTCAGGGTGGTTTTACCTGAGGATTTGTGAGCTGCTGAGATTAAGAAGTGTGGCATGATTGTTAAAAGCGGTTTTTCGCAAATGAACGTGAAAAAATGCAAATAAAAGCATGATTTTTATTTAGCTGCTGCGCAGCTTTAATATTAATCATAGATACAATAAATCCCTGATATATGTAAACTTGCAAAGTAAGTTAACCCTGAAATATTTGCGCTCATTTGCGTTAATTCGCGGAAAACAAACAGCCTTTGCCTTAAAAACAAAACGGCCCGAAGTAATCTTCGAGCCGCCTGTATAAAGCCTGTAATAAAGTAAAACTTACTCAGCCTTATGATGTGGGTCAGCAACTGAATCGGCCAGACTTTCTGGCAAAAAGCCGAGTACTTTAATGCCCAGTGCAATCATGATCAATGTCATAGAGATACCCCCCAGGCCCAATAGTATTTCCGGCAGGCTGGCAGAGTATTGTGTAACAGCGCCATCAGCAAATGTGCTTTCCAGTACTTCCATTCCAGGGAATATGTCCATTGGGTATGCCTGACCGGCAATAATTACGGTGTACATTGCAGCGAAGCCACCAAGAATAACCAGTGCAGATGCTGTTGCTAACGTCTTGCGGCAATTTTTAAGTGCCGGCGCATAAATCATTGCGATAGGTAGCAGGCTGCCTAAAATAATCTGCCCAATCCAGTAAATGTTAGAGTAAGTTGATCCGCCATTTTCACCTAACAGAATAAAGGCTTCATAACCATGGTGCTCCGTCGCATATAAGTTACTGATGTGGTAAACGATCTGAAAGTATAAAGTTGCAAATATAAATGTACCCAGCAGACTGCGCAAACGGTTAACAATCACATCACCGAGTGGGCGTTGTGTGCCGTTATAGGACGCCAGTAATACCAGTATGAAAAATGCCAGACCAAATGAGAATGACATAATCACAAACATTGGAGCCATCATCGCCATGTCATAACCTGAGCGTGCTACGATAAAACCAAATATTGAGCCGGTACCTGTTGTAAGTGCGAGGCGCCATACGAATGCCGCAATACCTGCATAGCGACTGTATTTTTTCATGGTACGGTCTAACATAAACCAGGCATAAACACCGACGATGGCGAAGAAACCGTTATATAAAATCATGTTCCATGCAAAAATAGATTTGAAATTATAGTAGGTCATAGCAACGATCAGGCGATCGGGGCGTCCCAGGTCCAGTACCAGTACCATTAAACCACCGGTAAGTAATGCAATTGCCACCAGTGTAGAAAGCGGGGCCAGTGGTTTATAGATTTTTTTCTGAAATACCGATGATATTGAAGCAACATTCAGTGCGCCAGAAGCAGCAACAATCAGAAAAACAGCAAAAACATGGGGTAAGCCCCAGACAATCTGGTTGTTCATGCCTGAGACCCAGTGGCCTTCATGTTCCATATAGAGCATAGAGCCGATTGCACCCAGTACAAAGGTACCCAGCAGGGCGAGTAAACCTAAATAACCAGTACTATTGCCGTCAATTACTTGTAAATGTATTTTTTTCATAATAGCTTCAGTTCAAATGAATATTTATCGTTATTATAACGGTCCAGGGTCACTTAGATAAAAAATCTGAGGTGTTCCCTGGTGTCAGTTATATTTAGATTCCTCTGTAGCGAACACCCGTATTCAGGCCAAGATCAGCACGAATTTGTTTGCCACCACGGGCCTTCAGGTCTTTTGAAATCTCGCTTGACGGATCTTTCAAATCACCAAATAGCATGGCTTTTTCGCTACAGGCTTCTACACATGCAGGAGAGGCGTTTGCACCATGCTTGTCAATGCGATGTACACACAGGGTACAGGATTCTACTGTGCCTTTGCCTCGAGGTGCATATGTTTTCTGATCAGTAATGGTCTCATGAACAAATGAGCGGGCCTTATAAGGGCAGGCCATCATGCAATAGCGACAACCAATACAAATATGTTTATCAACCAGTACGATGCCATCGGCACGTTTAAATGATGCACCGGTTGGACAAACGTCCACACAGGGCGGTTTTTCACAGTGCTGGCACATCATTGGCAAAGACAAAATGTGATGAGTTGCTTTGTCTTTCAGTTTAACCTTGCGAATCCATTGAGGGTCAGTTGCCTGACGCTCAGGACCGTTGGATTTTATGCCATTTTCTATGTTACAGGCACTGACGCATTCGCCGCAGTCAGTACATTTGTTGGTATCAATTAGCATGCCCCAGCGATTTTTACTGGTAACTGCTTCATCATCCGGTTTTGCCTGTGCAACAGTGTGCAAAAATACACCGGGTAAAATACTGATGCCAGCCGCAGCTACAGATGTTTTACCTACAAAGCTGCGACGGGAGTTATTGATTGTATTATCACTCATGTACAGCTCCCTTAGTCGTTGCTGATTCAGGATTATTAGCAAGCACCTGATATTGATTAAGAGACGATTTGTTGTTTAATACATTATGGTCGTGGTCTTCTTCCGATGGGCGATCGTTGTGACACTGGAAACAATCTATAGATACGCCAACATAATTATGGCAGCTACTGCAGAAGTGTTCCGAATCACCAAAACGGGCTTTGGAGTTCTTCTCTACATGACAGTTAATACACTCATGCAGGGCAAAGGTATCAGTTCTGATGCCTTTATGCATTGTTTCATCACGTTGATGCAGTATGTACTTCATGTGATTAGCTTTCATATCATCTTCAGGTCGCACGCATTCCGTTGTGCCATTAGTGGGATGTGGAACCTCAGGCGCAAAAGATAGTTCTTCAGATGAGTCTTCATCAGCAAAAGAAAGTGTGGAAAATGATAAAACAGCACATCCCACAATTGTGATAAAGGTCTTATGCATGAGTTTCATAAACTGCAGCATTATTAACTCCAAAAAATTATAAATAATAATAACTAATCAGTTTGCCTCTGCTGGGTTTCAGGCCAGGCAGAAAATACAAGTTTATAACCGTAAACGCGTATTTTCTAACGAAGGCATGGAGCCCAGCAGAGGTGAAATGATTTGTTATTCACCCATACCCATGTCAATGTAACCCGTCGGGCATACATCTGCACAAATATGACAGCCGATACATTTTGTGTAATCAGTGTCAACATAACGGCCGATAGTAGACTGGTCTTTCTTAACACGGAAAACCGCATTCTGTGGACAGAAGATAACGCAGTTATCACATTCGAAACACATACCACAGCTCATGCAGCGACCGGCTTCAGCAGCTGCTGTTTCTTCGGTAAGGCCGTTCATGCGTTCTGCAAAGTGTCCCAGTACCTCATCAGATGATGGAACATCTTCAGTGCGCAGATTACGCGCTTCTGCTTCAAAGTGACCCAGAAACATTTCATCAGTTGAGATAATCTCTTTCTTCGAGCGATCTTCGTAGTTATGGATAGCGTAGTTGCTGCTATCTGTACCGCGCTGATCATCGGTGCCCAGATTCTTTTCAGCAAATGCTTCTGGAACCATATTCGATTCAGTCAGTTTGTCCATAATATTGAAGTGATGCACATCAACCTTAGGGCGTTTCTTAATGTCAGATTGTTCAACATATTGCTTAATGGTTTCAGCTACAACAGAACCCTGGCCAATAGCCGTTGTTAGCAGGTGAGGACGAACGATGTCGCCTGCAACAAAGTGACCCGGCTTGCCAGGTACCTGATAGAATTTGTCGGCATCGATTAATGAACGACCATTGTCCATGTCTTCTACGCCTTCCAGGTCACCGAACTGGCCGATTGCAGAAACAATCAAATCGCATTCAACGGTGTATTCTTTGCCACCTTCGATTGCAACAGGTGCGTTGTTTTCGAATTTGCTGTCAACTAATTTCAGTGCAGTTGCACGGCCATTAGCATCTTTAATAATTTCAACAGGCATCACTTCGTTCATGATGGTTACGCCTTCAACCAGCGCATCATTAACTTCGTGTTCTGCAGCAGTCATTTCTTCCTGCTTAAATAAAGCAGTTAAAGTAACATTAGTACAGGGCTCTTTATCAGCGTCTGCAATGTCACCATGCTTAACACGGCCTTCTGCAGAATCTTCAGGCTTTTCATCGCCCATGTCTTTCAGTGTGCCGATACGACGTGATACTGAAACAACATCGATGGAGGTGTCACCACCCCCTACACATACTATTTTCTTACCTGTGTATTTCATTTCGCCTTTATTGAATTGCTCAAGGAAATCAACAGCGGTTACACAGTTAGGTACATCTTTCCAGTCTTCAATAAACAGGCCACGGCCTTTCTTGCAGCCCAGTGCCCATAATACGGCATCGTAATCTTTTTCAAGGTCGGCAACCGGTACATCTTTACCAACACGTGTGTTTAATTTTGTTTCGATGCCACCCATATCCAGGATACGCATACATTCGTGATCCATTACATCACGCGGAGTACGATAGCCGGGGATACCGTAACGCATCATGCCACCCAGTTCTGAGTGATCGTCAAAAATAGTAGAACCGATACCGAACTTACGCAGATGGTATGCAGCAGACATGCCAGCAACACCGCCACCGATGATCGCCACTTTCTTTTTGCCTAAAGCGGGCAGACCGGCAAATTTGTATTTGCCAGTGAAAGCACTGTCACCAATATATTGTTCAACTGAGTTTATGCCAACAAAGTCATCAAGGTCGTTACGGTTACAACCATCCTGACAGGGAGCAGGGCATACACGACCCATCATTGCAGGGAAAGGGTTAGCAGTAGTCGAGCGCTGGAAGGCGTACTCTTCTTTTGTCATGCCTTCTGGTGGAGTTTCGATACCGCGAACGATATCTAACCAGCCGCGAATATCCTCGCCTGAAGGACAGCTGCCCTGACAGGGTGGAGTGCGGTGCACGTAAGTAGGGCACTTATAAGAAGTGTCTTCTAAAAAAATTTTATCGTGCATGCTTGACCATTCAGAGTCGCCTTCTTTGTAGCGGCGGTAAGTCAAGTTGTTAGTCTGCATGTCTTCTTTGGAAGTGGCCATGCTGTTCTCCTATATGCTAAATAGCTAAACCGTATAGTTAAAATTTAGTGACTGTTCTATTTTACAGAGCACTCACTAAATCATTCGTAATTTATAAAACTGTTTGTCTGTGTTCCTGCTGTTAAAAACAGCGCTAGTCTTCAGGATCAACCTGACCATCCAGGATAATCGCATCACTGACAAGCTGGTGAACACTGACAATTTGGTCCATTGTAAAACCGTAATAAGGTAATACTTTGGTAAACTGACTTTTACAGATCGCGCAGATCGCAGCCATATGAGTTACCCCATATTCTTCTTGTGCATTTTTCAATGCGGTCACACGGGGCAAAATGCCCTTAATGCGAATTTCCATCAGGTCGTCTGTTAACAGACCACCGCCACCACCACAGCAGAAGGTTGCATCGTGGATAGTGTCACTTTCCATATCAACAAAATTATTACAAACGGCTTTAATAACAGCGCGCGGGATAGTGAACTGCCCGCCTGGCTCTGTGCCCATACCTGATCCACGCGCTACATTGCATGAATCATGGAAGGTTAGAACCTTGTCATCATTGCGAGATTTGTCGATATTCAGTTCACCTTTTTCAAGTTTATCTAAAGTAAACTCACAGATGTGCTGAGGAATAGGGTAGTCCTGATCGAGGAAGTTAAATGGCCCCGCCAGTGTATTTAAGAAGCTATAGCCTACGCGCCATGCGTGACCACACTCACCGTATACAATACGCCTAACACCAAGCTGTTCTGCGGCTTCACGAATACGCATAGAAATACGCTGCATGTTTTCGTAAGAACCGATAAATAAACCGAAGTTGCCGGCTTCTGAGGCGATAGAGCTTAAAGTCCAGCTTGTTTTTGTCTGGTGGAATACTTTTGCATAACCAATCAGTCCGTCAATATGTGGCTCTGCAAAAAAGTCTGCAGATGGTGTTACCAGCAGTATTTCTGCGCCTTTTACATCTAACGGAAATTTAACTTCCACCTCAGTATCGTACTCAACGTCTTCTTCCAGGCCTTCAAGTACATTGGCTAACGCTTTTTCAGGCAGGCCAAGGTTATTACCAATAGTAAATACTTTGCCAATAATCTCATTAGAGTATTTCATGCCACGACCAATGTGCGCCATAATTTCACGCGCGGCCATAGTCACTTCAGCGGTGTCAATACCATAAGGGCAGAATACAGCACAGCGGCGACACTCAGAACACTGGTGAAAGTAGCTATACCAGTCATCAACGACCTCTTCAGTCAGGTCTTTAGCTCCAACCAGCCAGGGAAAGTATTTACCGGCAAAGGTAAAATAACGGCGGTAAACGCTGCGTAATAAGTCCTGTCGTGCAACCGGCATGTTTTTAGCATCGCCGGTGCCCAGAAAATAATGGCATTTATCTGTACATGCTCCGCACTTAACACAGGAGTCCATAAACACCTGCAAACTACGATAACGACCTAACAGATCACCCATTTTATCAATGGCCTTTTCTTTCCAGCCATCAACCAGTACATATTCAGGCATTTCTTTAGGGTCGTCATGAACCTTTTTGCCTACGTAATTCAGAGCTTCCTGGAATTCCGGTTTTGCCACAAAAGGACTTAGATGGTTTGTTACACCATCTTTTGGTAGGGGGACTACCGCATACTCTTTGACTTCAGGAACTTCGTAATCAGCCACTATGGATTCCTCGTTATACTCGCTTTAGCGCGTGTTTAATCTTGTTAATTAAGCTTCTGTTTTTTCTTTGCGTGATGCGACTAATTCCGGGTAGTTTCCACGTGTCTTATCCAGTGGTTTTGCCCAGTCAACAATGTGACGTTTTTCACGTGGGTTATCGACCTGGTTACGTGTGGGTGCATAAAATACTCCCGGAATGTGCAGCAGCTTGCTGACAGGTAATATAAAACCTAATGCCGCAACTAATAGAAGGTGTACTATTAACACCTTGCTTGTCGGCAGATCCTGCAGGTTTAAATTCAGAATGCCCAGCATAAATACCTTAACGGCAACGATGTCGATGTTGAAACCGGGGATAAAGCTCATTGCAAAGCCGCTCAGTGCAATCGTAAGTATTAAAACCAGCATCAGATAGTCAGAGGGTGCAGATATATAGCGTACCCGTGCCACAAGAAAACGTCTGGCCAGCAAACCGGACAGTCCAATGATCATACCAAAGGCTGCATATTGCCCTGCCAGTTGAACAATCCATAACCCAATAACAGGCATAAGGAAGCCAAAGATGCCTTCTGGGTCAATGATGTAACGCAGGTGGCGGATAAAAGCCAGAGCCAGTGAAACATGGAATAACCAGCCAAATAACCAGGTCCACTTATTCGAGCGAAAAAGAGAGGCAAATAAAATCACTTCTTTTGCTAAACGCAGCACAACACCGCCAGTCGTTTTTGGTGCCGGAGTAACAGGGATTTTTAAGGGTGCAGGGGTTGCACGGTATTGACGGGCTTTTCGTGCCAGGCCAACTAACATAAAGAGAGTGGCTAAAACTAACAGCGCTGCAATTAAAGTTGACATACTCAGTCGTACTCCGCTACTTCATTCAGTTAAATATTTTAGAAACACTATTTAAGTAATATTTATTACTTGTAGGTGCTCCTGAAAGGGCACCTACTTAATATTGAATCTGTATTTTGTTTTATTTATTAAATATTTCTCTATAGAAATAAAAAATATTTAATAAATAAAGCAGGGGGAGATGAATCGCCCCATGCTCTAATAGACTGCTTTTTTGTTCAGCTTGCCGTCAGGTGGTTTTAGATCGAGGCAGAAAAATGTGAGCATACAAGTGTATGTGTCCATTTTCTAACGAAGAGCTGGAGCCACCTGGCAGTAAGCTGAGCAATAAAAATTATACGCAGCCTGTTGGCTTGGGTAATCCCGCGTATTTACAGGCTTGCTTACCAGGGCCATAAGGGAATAGTTCGTACAGGTACTTACTGTTACCTTTGTCTTTACCCAGTTTTTTACCAATCGCTTTAGTCAGTACACGTACTGCTGGTGCGATCTGGTATTCGTCATAATACTCACGTAAGAAGTTTAAAACTTCCCAATGTGCATCAGTTAAAGGCTGGTCTTCAAGTGCTGCCATTACAGTTGCACATTCAGGCTCCCACTCGCCCAGGTTAACCATGTAACCTTCTTCGTCTGTTTCGAAAGTTTTACCGTTTGCTTCAAAAGGCATTTTCTATACTCCTAAGTAAGAATAATGTTAAACAGGTTTACAACCAGGACTGACACGTATCGTGTTTAGTCGTGAGTTCTACAAAACCGCTATAATCAACTACCTGAATACCGTCGATTACACGATCTTCGCTCATACCGCGAGCTGCAAGATCGGGACCTAATACATAAACTGATGCATCTTTCATTGCGCCTGAAACCATTTCTGAATGGTCTGTACCTTTCAGTGCACCGAAAATACCGTCTTCAATAAGAAGAATAGCATGGCCTTTAGAGGCTAAACGGATGCATGATGATAGCGAGTCACGCTCAAAAGGTGATTTGTTTACTGTGTGTAAAATTGACATACCAATACCCCTTAGAAGCTTAGAACTACGTCTTGTTCATCAAATACGGCAGCAAGTTCTTCAGAACTTACCAGACGAATAGAAGGCTTTTCAGCGTAATCTTCATCTTCATCTTCCCAGACCAGTGGCATTAGATCATCTAATGTTAATCCACGGGCTTCTAAAGATTCTTTTTCAACATAAAGTTTTGTTACTTCGTAATCACCTAATGCTTTATAGGTAGGTGAGAAGTTCTTCATGCCAATGCCATCAGTAGATTGACCTTTAGCAATCTGGTAAACACCGTCACCAACAAATGCTAAAGATACGTCCTGTTCGAAAGCCGCACCGATTAACACAACTTCTAAAGATTCAAGCGCATACACTGTTCCGTATGGTGCTTTTCTATTTAAAAACATGAATTTTTTAGTCGCCATCTTAATCTCCAAACACTAATTGACGGTCAGCAATAATGCCGCCTTCAATTAACTGGCCTAAACCAGAAATACGGAAGCCAGGTGCGATGTTATCGCCATCTAAACCTTGACGCTTTGCTTCGTCCGCATCCATGATGCCGCGACGTTGCGCTGCTGCGATACAGATAACCATATCGATGTCATGTGCTTCTGCCAGTTTTGACCATTCTTTCTGGATATTGCGATCATCCTGAGGTGGAACGGTGTAACGAGTACCGTTGTTCACACCGTCGTGATAAAAGAATACGCGAAAGATTTCGTGTCCAGCGTCTAATGCAGCTTTGCAAAATTGTAAAGCTGTATCAGCGGCCTGGTGCGTATAGGGGCCTTCGTTAACCATAATGCTGTATTTCATCTTCATAAACCCTCTTAGAAACGGATATGAGTTGAAGCATTAAGGCTAGCACGAGCTCCGCGCCAGTTATCAATGTGGTACTTAGTGAATGGCAGACCCGTCAGCTCGAAGAAACGAGGCCAGCCGATACGCTCAACCCACTCACCCACACGTTCCCAGTCGCGCGCATCTTCTTTGTAGCACTTCAGTATCAGTTTAACGATACCTGCTGCTTCAGGCCAGCGAGGAGGGTTGTTAGGAATAGCAGAAGCAACCAGTTTCTGGAATGTAGGCTTGCCACGTGCATTTGAGTGATTACCACCAACCCATACTGCAAGTTTTGAATGCTCAGCATCGTTGATCATCATTGGAGGACAAGGAGGGAAACATGCACCACAACAGATACATTTCTTCTCATCAACTTCTAATGAAGGTTTGCCGTCAACCATTGCAGGGCGAATAGCCGCTACTGGGCAACGTGCTACAACTGATGGACGTTCACACACGTTTGAAACCTGTGCATGGTCAATCTTGGGTGGCTTGGTGTGCTGTACGTTAATCGCAATATCGCCCTGGCCACCACAGTTGATCTGGCAGCAGGAAGTCGTGATATGAACACGGTTAGGCATGTTCCAGTTTTTGAATTCGTCGATTAACTCATCCATCATTGACTTAACAACGCCGGATGCATCAGTACCCGGAATATCGCAGTGTAACCAGCCCTGTGTATGAGACAGAGAAGTCACTGAGTTCTTGGTGCCACCAACAACATAACCTAACTTTTCAACAGCTTCGATCAAAGGATCAACCTTAGATTCGTCTGTTACATAGAATTCGATGTTAGAACGGATAGTGAAACGGATGTAACCGTCTGCAAACTCATCACCAATTTTAGTCAATTCACGAAGTGAAAAGATGTCAAGAATACGTTGTGTGCCAACTTTAACAGTGAAGATTTCTTCGCCGCTTTCAGCAACATGGCGTAAAACACCAGGCTTAGGGTCTGTGTGGTATTTCCATAATCCAAAGTTACGACGCATCACTGGATGCATGTACTGGAAACCGTCTGGACATCCAGACTCGATGGGTGGACGCATATCTGCCATTGCCATGATTATTTCCTCAAATTAAATATTATTACTATTAAAAATGGCCGTGAAAGAATCACGGCCATCAGTTATAAACGGCTATTAAGCTTCGGCCTGATTCTCAAACCACTTAATTGCTTCGTCATCCCAGCCATCCATACGAACGTATGAGCTCTGGCGAGTGCTGCTAACCATGTTCGGATCAACTTCAACGTCGATACCTTCCAGGAAGTTAACCAGACCGATACGCTCGATCATTTCACCACAACGTTCGTGTTCAAGACCGTTCTCTGCCCAGAAATCGATGATTTCTTCAGCCAGCTCAACCATCTCTTCGTAATCTTCACGAGTTTCAAGTTTGCGGAATGGAACAACAACCGTACCCATAAGGTCACCGATTTTCAGTGTACGCTTACCACCGATAAGGATAGTTACACCTTTGTCAGTACCCGGGCGAAGTGCTTTAGGCATAACGTTGATGCAATGCATGCAACGCACACAGTTACGGTTATCAACAGCTATTGTGTCGTCATCGTTCAGGCCAAGCGCCTGAGTTGGGCAACGTGTAATCACGTTGTCGATGATGTATTGACGGCCTTTTGCTTCAACGTAGTTTTTGAACTCAGCCTGGTCAACACGCATATCATCACGCCATGTGCCGATAACGGCAAAGTCAGCACGTTCAATTGCATTCTGACAGTCATTAGGACAACCGGAGATTTTGAATTTGAACTTGTAAGGCAGTGCAGGGCGATGAACGTCATCAGTGAAGTTATTCACTAACCAGCGTTGTGCCGCATGCTCATTACAGTTAGACATTTCACAGCGAGCTGCACCCACACATGACATAGCCGTACGTACACATGGACCTGCACCACCCATATCCCAGCCGTAATCATTGATTTCGTCGAAGAATTTCTGAGTACCATCGGTTGTTGTACCGATGAACATGATGTTACCTGTCTGACCGTGGAAGGTCTGCAGACCAGAGCCGTACTTCTCCCAGCTGTCGCCCAGCTGATTCAGCATATCGGTTGTGTAGTAGTTACCAGGAGTCGGCTGAATACGCATAGTATGGAATTCTTTTGACTCAGGGAAGGCATCGGCTACTTCAGAGAAACGAGGAATAACGCCGCCGCCGTATCCGAATACAGATACGGTACCGCCTTTCCAGTAACCTTTACGTGTTTCATATGAATGTTCCAGCTGACCTAACAGTGAGCTGGTTACATCTGCAATGAATTGGTTTTCGTGATTATCACGCAGTGCTTTAATACCGGTGATGAAGCTAGGCCAGGGACCTTTCTCCAGTTCGTCAAGCATAGGTGTTTCATAGATCTTTTTTGCTGCCATGGCGATCTCCGTAGTAGGGACGACAGTTTATTATCCAAGGGGGGCTTGCTGCCTTGACCCTCATCTAAATTTAAAAATATGGCCGGAGCCATACGGTAAAAATTCTTATGGTTTGTTTGCGACCCAATCAAAAAATTGATATGGATATAAAACAGCCCAATATTTTGTAGGGTGTAGTCTAGGGCCACTTGTGCAATCAGAACATCTATCCCTTGGGAGGGTGTCTGATATTACTTGTATCCCCAATGGGATAGTGCTTGCGCGCTTTCCCATCTGTGTCAGGCTATACCCACTTTTAAATTGGGGCCAGTAATATAGCACAAATTTATGTTTTCGTTAATCTATCTATAAAATTCTCTTCTAGCCGGTTTGAGTCAGGCTGGTCTTAGCGTGTTTGCCGGGTTAGAGGAGGTTGCGAGTCACCCAATCAGAGATACTGTTAATGGTTATAGGGTTACGTGTACACTAAGCAGCATAATATTAATGATTTTGACTTACATCCAACTACGGGAGCTGTTTTTTTGTTGAGTACCTATTCTTTTGCACCGCTCACGCTGGATGATGAATCGGCCTACCAGAAGTGGCGAGACTATAAGTTGCGTTGTTATGATGAGGCCAACAATAAAAAAGTAGTCGTTATTTCAGCAGACAGGGAAGACGAGCAGGCCCTGTCCCGGATATTGGCGAGCTGCGCTAAGTTTAATTATTGTATCTACCGTCTGTCAGATCCACAAATGGGAGATAAGCGCTTTGTTAGAGATATGGGGTTATTGTGCGGTCTGGTACGCCTGGATGGTAACCTGTGTTCTGATGAAGACAATATTTCATCAATACAGGTAAAAAATACCGGAAGGCAGGCCGCTTATATCCCTTATACCGATAAAAAATTAACCTGGCACACGGATGGATATTATAATGATGTCGCGCAAACCATCAGAGCCATGGTGCTGCATTGTGTTCGCCCGGCAACAAGCGGCGGTGAAAATCTGATGCTGGATCATGAAATAGCCTATATTCAGCTGCGTGATGAAAACCCTGAGTTTATCGCTGCCTTTGCCGGTGCAGATGTGCTGACGATTCCAGCCAATATTGAGAATGGCGTGGAGATTCGAGGGGCTCAAAGTGGGCCGGTATTTTCAGTTGATCCATTAACCCGGTCACTTCATATGCGATATTCAGCTCGAAGTCGTAATATAGAGTGGAAAAAAGACAGCCCGACAGAAGAAGCCGTGGATTGTATGAAACAGTTGCTGAATCAGAATAACCCTTATGTTATTACTTATAGATTGCAGGCGGGTGAAGGTATAATAGCCAATAATGTATTACATAATCGCGCCTCATTTATTGACGCTGAGGCTGACAGAGACAAAAGGTTGCTGTATCGGGCGCGGTATTACGATCGAATAAAAACGTCGTTGGCTAATGATTAACTCGGGTTAGTCGTTAATGCTCAAAAAGCCATGAAATACTCGGTTTAGATAGCCGGCACAGTTTAGAGAATTTGATGATCTATTTAAGTGATATTTTGACTCAGGAACATGAGTTAGACAGTTTTGAAGGTTTACTGGAAATCGTCAGGCAAAAAGCCAGGGATGGAGAAATTCACCTGGATGTTGATATTAAGCCGCCCTTTAGTGATGCCCCAAAAGACTGGCAGAATCGGGTGGAAATGGCGTTTACTTTTCCAAATAGGTAACTAATTGTTTTATAAGAGAGTTTAAGCTCATGTTATGGAAAGAAGATAAAAAAGCTGCGCCTTATACTGTGGCGGATACCGTCTCTGACTTGTCCTTTAAACTGGACAGCAGGCAGGTGCCACTGGATCACGCTCAGCTGCTTTCAGATGAAATCCTGAAAATATTGCCCTGGGTTAAAGATGAGCCACAGGCTGGCATTCATATGATTCATGGCGCGTCCACCGGTAATGGCTGGAACCGGCCGGAGGATGACTGCGAGGGAGCCTGTATTTACCTGTCAAAGCGTTCAAGAATGCTTATTCGTATGCCTAAAACCCGTCATGATGATATGAAAGCGTTAATCGGCAAAACGATTCAATTGAATGGTCATGCGGTTACCTTCGGTGACTTTCAGGTTAAACCATTCACCCCGCTGGGGACCTTATTTTGTCGCTATGTCATTGTGGGTGATAATGAGACCGAGGATCAGTTCGTGTCCCGGGTTGCAACGGATATGAAATCCATGGGCATTAACCTGACTAAAGCCCTGTGTGGAATGGGGCATACGTTTAAGCTGGCCGATGGCCCTGCTCGCACTATGAGCATTATGGTGGCGGATTTAGACCCCGAAGATGCAGTCACCCTGCAGAAAAATGGCATAGGAGAAGGCAGAAAAGCCGGTTTTGGCCTGTTTGTGGCGCATAAGGGGATAAAAGCGGTGGGTGATATGTCAGAAATGCAGCATTTTGACGGAACTTAGCCTGGTTATTCCGTCTATTAAACATATTTATAGCCGTATATATCTAATGGGATAATCGACATTTTCCGTTTTTTGGCATAAAGTACGCGCCATTATTTACACATTTAACGAATTTATTAAGATTGAGGCAATATCATGGCAGCACTTGATTCTATTGAACGAACTGATAAAGGTTATTTAGTCGATGCAAACGACTGGAATGAAGAAATCGCAACGGAGCTTTTCGCGGAAGAAGGAATCAATCCAACTCAGGAGCACTGGGACGTGGTTAAATATGTGCGTGACGAGACTCTGGGTGGCGATGAGCCCAATGAGCGCAGCATTATGAAAGCCATGGGTAAAATTTGGGGCCGTAAGGTTACTTCAAAGGAAATGTATGAAATGTTTCCGGGAATGCCATCAAAGCAGGGGCTTAAAATTGGTGGTTGTCCCATGTCCACTCGCAAGGGCGGTTACTAAATAACAGGTTTATGTTGCCTCTATTCCTTAAGGGGTAGAGGCATTTCACTTAGAAAGCGACTATAATGTCTCCACTATCTGGTATCCACGATTAGGGTATGTCTAACTAAGTGGGTAGCCGCAAACAAAAGAATTCATGAGGGTAATACCATGGCTGATAGAAATGCACTGATCAAAGAACTGATCGCAATGCAAAACAAGTTTATCGAAGAAGAGCACAAGAATGGCTTTAATGCTAAAAGCTACTTCACTCCAGAATCTGGTTCAGTATATGACGGCTACCGTGATACATTCATGGACAAGTCAATGGAACTGGTTGATGCAGCTCATGCTGATAAGGGTTCACACCGTTAGGATTTGATTCTTAATGTTGTAAAAAAGGCCGGACTTGTTCCGGCCTTTTTTATGTACAGGAAGTACGGTATCTTAAAAATGCAGGAGCACATTAATGGTATGTACAGGAAAAGTGAATAGCACACTGAAGCTAAAGGGTTCACAAGAAGACTAAAATGGAGTCACCGGTATCTTACCCCGTATAAATACTGAGCAGGAGCAATTTTTAAGGTATGGCGCACTTCCATCGGGGATGGATCACGTTTTTGTGCTCCGCCCCGAGAGTATGGAGTATGTCAATCATATGAACTTTAAATCTCAGCCCACATACGCATTAAATTAATATACGTATGGTCAATTTTTACCACTTCTTCATCATCCGGGTACTTTTTCTGTAACGCTTCCCGTGTTTTATGCAAATTAAACAGCAGTTCCCGTTTTTCCGCTTCACGAATTAAACTCTGCGCCCAGGTCACTGCAACCAGTCGTGTGCCACGGGTGACTTCTGCCACATAGTGCAATGACCCCGAAGGGTAGGTAACAGCGGAGCCAGCGGTTAATTTAATTCTTTGCTCCCCTGTCTGTGTTTGAATCACTGTTTCTCCACCGTCATAGTCTTCGGGATCATTTATAAATATTGTTGTCGAAACGTCGGTCCGATAGCGCCCCTGCAGTGGCCCCATAATCGGATCATCGACATGTTGACCATAGGTTTCACCCGGTTCATAGCGGGCGTAAAAAGGTGTCGCCAGACGATGGGGTAAAACCGCCGCCTGATAAAGCGGGTGGTTATATAATGTGTTCATTACAATGTTATTGAGCTGACCATGTAGTTTTGAATCTGCAGCTAATTCATGATTTTTTTTAACTTTACGTGCAGTTTTACCCGCGCTTAAACGGCCATCAACATAATCTGCATTCTCCAGCAGCTTTTGGATGGTTTTAAGTTGGTCCGAATTGAGTACATCAGGAATGGTTAGTAGCATAATAACTCACAGTGTATGCGGTAAAAAAATGGCTCATTCTGTTATAATAGCCGTTAAACTAAAGTACAGAGCCAGCCAATGAATTTTAATATTACCATCGATGAAGAATCTTATACACTGGAAGTGGGGGATGAGTTAATACAGGAATTACAGGAGGTTCACAAAGAAATGGATGGGGCTTTTGAGCGGGGTATACAGCTGGGCCGCTACTGGATTGAATCACCCACACTTGAGCAACGTTGTCAGCTGGTTGCAGATAAAATCGTCAGTGCTGTGCATCAGGAAAATATTCGTCAATTTTATGTTATGGCAGCGTATATTCTAAGTAAGTACCCTAATTTAAAAAATGTAACCGTAAGTTCAGATTATGAAATAAGTGATATAGATATTGAGGTTTAACCCGATATAAAACAATGAGGCGGTAAAAATGGATATTACTAACCCCGAATTACAGTTAGCCAATAACTTTATAAAATACACGGATAATCATATTTACCTGACCGGTAAAGCCGGTACGGGTAAAACCACTTTTTTACATAAGCTTAAAGAAATCAGCCCGAAGCGTATGGTGATTACTGCGCCTACCGGTGTTGCGGCCATTAATGCGGGCGGAGTTACCCTGCATTCCTTTTTTCAGATGCCGTTTGGTCCGTTTTTGCCGGGCAGTGAAGCTCAGCAGCAGGCCCAGCTTCGCAAATTCAATAAAGATAAAATCAATATAATAAAAAGCCTTGACCTTCTGGTGATCGATGAAATCAGCATGGTGAGGGCAGATCTGCTCGATGGGGTCGATGCTGTATTGCGCCGATACCGGCATCATGATCGGCCGTTTGGCGGAGTGCAGTTATTGATGATAGGTGATTTGCATCAGCTATCCCCGGTGATAAAAGATGAAGAGTGGGAGCTGCTCAGCCCCTATTATGAAAACGGTTATTTTTTTAGCAGTAATGCGCTCAAACAGGCTCAGTTTATCAGTATTGAGCTAAAACATATCTATCGTCAATCGGATGAGCATTTTATCGCGCTATTAAACCGAGTGCGGGATAACGAACTGGATCAACAGAGCCTGGCGGAACTAAACTCACGACATATCCCCGAATTTCAGGCAAATGACAGCAATAACTATATTACGCTGACCACGCATAATCGATTTGCTGATGAGATTAATGAAAAACACCTCAATAGTCTGGACTCAAAATCATTTGTGTATCAGGCGACGGTAGACGGCGACTTTCAGGAAAGAAATTTCCCGACCGCTCAGAAGCTGATTTTAAAAGAAGGCGCACAGGTGATGTTTGTGCGGAATGACAGTTCAGTTGATAAACTGTATTTTAATGGAAAAATAGGAAAAATAGTTAAAATTGACCGACAGAGTATTACGGTTCAATGCCCTGAAGATTTATCAGATATTATTGTTGAAAGAGCGACATGGGAAAATATTAAATATGCGCTGAATGAAGAAACAAAAGAAATATCTGAAGAAATTATAGGTTCCTTTTATCAGTTTCCGCTGAGACTGGCCTGGGCAATTACCATACATAAAAGTCAGGGACTAACGTTTGAACACGCTATTATCGATGCTAATGCCGCTTTTTCACATGGTCAGGTTTATGTGGCATTAAGCCGCTGTAAAACATTTGAGGGCATGGTTTTAAGCACCCCCATCACTCAGCGAGCGGTAAAAACAGACAGCAAGGTGGCTCAGTTTACACAGTATGTGAGTGAGCATTTGCCCTCGCCGGAGCAACTTGACTTTGCACGAATTTCTTATCAGCAAAAACTGCTGCTGGAATGTTTTGACTTTGCTTCGCTGGACCATGCTTTAAGTAAACTGATTCGCTTGTTGCGTCAGAATTTGAATGTGATACAGTTTTCCGGGCTCGAAGTTGCAGAAGAAATTCATAGAGAAACAGCGGATGAAGTTATCATTGTCAGCGAAAAATTTAAACGCCAGATGCGCTCCCTGTTTACGGATGATTCAGTGCCGGAGGAAAATGAAAAATTACAGGATAGGGTAAAAAAAGCATCCACTTATTTTCCTGAAAAACTGCATTCAGGAGTGATTGCATGGATAAATGATTTTTCATTTAATACCGATAATAAAGAAGCCAGTAAAAAACTGAGAAAAAACATTAATAGTTTAAGCCATATATTAACAACAAAAACGGCAGGCCTGAAAAGTTGCGGACAGGGTTTTTCAATAAACACCTACCTCGATGCGCTTGTTGACGCTGAAATAGAGTTCAATTCACAAATTAGTGCTAAAAAATCAAAGTCAGATTACAGTCATGTCAATGTTGAGCATGCTGAATTATTACAAAGTCTCAGTGCCTGGCGCGCCAGACAGGCTGAAGAAGAGAGTGTAGACAGGTATCGAATTATTCACCAGAGTGTTTTAACGAGCGTTGCCAATATATTGCCGGACACCCCATCAGCACTGTTAAAAATTAAAGGTATAGGTGAGCATACGGTGAAAAAGTATGGTGACCCATTATCTAAAATAGTCTCGCAGTATTGCCAGAAATATAAAATAGAGCCTCAGCAGTTTCCGCCATTAGAAGAGAAAATAGAGAAACCCGAAAAAACAGATACGAAAAAAATCAGCTATGAGCTATATTGCCAGGGCCTGACGATTAAGGAAATAGCGAAGCAGCGAGGTTTTGTAGTAGCCACAATTGAAGGCCATCTGGCGTACTATATCGGTCTGGGAGAGTTAGATATCCATGAGTTTTTAAGCGGGGAAAAAATAGATAAAATCCAGAAAGCATTAAGTGATACAGGAGGTGAAAGCATGGGGCAGGTAAAGGAGTTATTGGGTGATGGATTTAGCTATGGTGATATTCAGATGGTGCTGGAATATCAGAAAGGCGATTAATTTTAAGTAATTACCACAGTATTTTATTCATTTTATAGTGCTGCACAGTATTAAATAACAGGTGGGATTTTTCAATAACTTGATAACCCATTTTTTTATAAAAGCCCATCGCATTTTCTCTAGCATGTAAATAAATCTCACCAATAAGCTCCGATTTTGCATAGTCTTCCATATGTTGCAGCATTTCTCTCCCCGCACCTCTTTGCTGATAAGGTGTACTAACAGCCATATAACGTAATTGAGTAATCTGTGGTTGTGGAAATTCCAGTCGTGCAACGCCAATAATCTGCTTATTCTCCATCGCCATTATGTGATAGGCATTACTTTCTGCTGCATCCTGTTCGCTGCCTCGGGGTTGCTTCCAGGGCTTTCGTAATATTTCCCAGCGCAGTTTGTAGTACTGCTGAAATTCTTCATCAGTATGTGGGGAGGTTATTTCCATATCAGTGGTCCTGTACTAAGTAGAGTATAAAATTTCAGCTTGTAAGTTGACCCGTACATTCGGTTGTCAGAGCGTGCAAATAGATCGTGCGTAGCACACCTTTTTACATGGATTAAGCGAAGCTGATCCGCACTTGCAAGTGTGGAAACTTGCAAATAGATCGTGCGTAGCACACCTTTTTACATGGATTAAGCGAAGCTG
>UOFI01000139.1_pt1 | contig 58337 bp, 59 predicted proteins | sample 1988361 | NCBI WGS metagenome assembly UOFI01 (sample SAMEA4712194, study PRJEB27164) | hydrothermal vent metagenome | biome: marine basaltic hydrothermal vent biome; feature: marine hydrothermal vent; material: mineral | place: Pacific Ocean | collected 2011-06-14/2011-07-23 | depth 1689 m
GGAAACCGGCTGTGCGCCTTTGTGTGCGCATACGCATTTGCCTGCGCCGTTAGCAAGCTCTTTGAGGGTGTTTTATGGGTGGGTGCGCGGGATGTTTTCTGGGTTAACTCAGCGGATTAACTCGGCGGATTAACTTACTGGGTTAATTTATCGGGTTAATTTACCGGGTTAACTTGCGGCGCTAATAATCTGGCCTGGCCTGTGGTGAAAACAACTGGAGTTGTCCATTTATAAACAACTCCGGTTTCCTCTGCTGTTTTGAGGCTTATCACCCTGATCATGCTCTCCTTTTATACTGGAGATTGGAATGTGTGTAAATCATGATGTGCTCAATAAATTTGGCTTAACCTCTGAGACAGCAAAGCCGGCGACTCAACGCCGGCGTGTGTGTTTTTCGGTGACAGCCGATACTTTATCCGCTTCGTGTTTATCCGAACCTCTGGCTTTTGCTGTGCGCCCTTTAGGCGATCACTCAGGCCCGGCGGATGATGACCGAATAATGGACAGGGTAATTTTATGCAGGAGGCGGACAAATGACGGAGAATAAATTTCTACCTCTTTATATCGCCGCAATGAAATGCCGGGGGGAGCTGCGCCAGACGGAACCTTGCTTGCCGGATGATTCGGTTGATGGAGCTGAACCACCCACTTTAAAGCAGCGGTTTCTTGCGGCGGTGATGAATGGCGAACTAGGCTCGCTTGAGGAGCCGGGTTATATTGTAACGCTAAGAGATTTTAAGGCGTATTTTTCGGACATTACCACGCAGTATGCCGATTCGTTTTTACCCGCGGCGACGATTGAGCCGGGGCAGACGACCATGAGCCATACACGGTTTTTGTTTCGTTTACGGCCCGGGGTTTATTTGTTGCATCGGAATTTGAGCGAAGATGTTTGATGCAGAGACACGGCGGTTATTTAGGCCTTCTTTATAAATGCGATGGTGCTGTCTTGAGAAACATTTCATTAGCCGTCCATTAGCCCTCCATTAGCCGGTTTGGCCGCGGATCCGGCCTGCTTTAACGGCAAAGGACCTCAAATTTATTTATTTCTGAGCATCGACTTTTTATTATTCAGTGGCTGCTCAGATTTAATTGGAAAGCATCGAACAATCAGTTTATGATTAAGGTTGTAAACTGTTAGCTAACCGCATTTGAGGCAGGTCATTGTGACAGGCTAATCAGAGGTGAAATTATGACTCATAGCCTTCATTATTTAATATTGTTTTTTAGCTGCTGCATGCTTTTCTTTTCATTTACTGCATCTGCAGGTAACGCGCCCGTTAAATCTATTGATGAAGAGGGTCGTGTCACCTATTCCGACCTGCCTGTGCCCGGGGCCAGTAGCACAAAGAATATAACGATTGACCCCGGGCCCAGTGCCAATGAAATTGATGCTGCACAACAGCAGGCAAAGAAAAGAATTAAAATTGCTAAAAAAATTGACGAAGCTAATGCAGAGGAGAGGAAAAAGCGCGCCGAAGACAATGCCAGGAAAAGAGCTCAGCGCACTAAAAACGATGCGGTTAACGATAACTACACACGCTACCCATATTCTAATATATGGCCACGCCCCCCAATTTACCGCCCTCCCGGATACCGGCCTCCAGCCAGGCCGCCTCTGCGTCCACCGGTAACAAGTCCACCGGGGTATCGCCCACCGGGAATCAGGCCGCCTCCCATACCCGGCTCAAGATAGCGGACTTAGTGTTTTGCAGCTGCAAATGCTTCAGCCACATTGCGTTATAAAAAAACGACCACACGCGGCCAGGTTTTGATTAATTCAGGTTGAAGCAGAGCTTCAGGGTATGCGTTCCCAGGCAGAGCCTGGGAACGAGGCTTGATGCCGGCTCAACCTTGATATGTCTGATATTAAACATGTTGGCTCCTCATCTGTTATATGATCTTCTCTTATCCAGTGAAGAGCCCGGTCTATCCGGGCCCTTGCATTTACGTCAAAACAGAGTCAGGCACAGGCCGCCGTTTCCTGCTCATCACCTATACATTCGATATCAGTGGACGCTCTCGCCCTCACCTCTTCGAAGCTGTATTCCTTTAATATTTTTCCATTTCGGAATACCGGAATCATGATGTTTTTTTGCTGCCCCAGTTCGTCTTCACGGATTGTTTGCACTTCACCATTACTGTTTTTTACAACCGCAAGTCGACCTTTTTTGGATCGCTTGCCCTGATCGGTGACAGGGTCTTTATAAACATCACGCCAGACACCGTTTACTTTTACAGCCGATGCTTTCATTGCGAACTGCAGGGTGTCACGATTGACTTTCTGCAATAACTCACCCCCCATACCAAATGCAATATTATCGGCGCTCTGTAATCGCGTCTTCATTGCCCTGAGTATAGCTTCGATGGTTGTTTGCGATATGCCATCGCCCTGTATCACTCTAATATAATCGGGCAGCACCCGATAACCTTTCGTGTTTATCTCAAACCCAAACCGGCTCATCAGTCGCTCAATTGTTTCCACCACAATACTTACCGGGTCTCCGCTATCTGGACGAACAATCAGTGTGCCACCTGAATTTTCAACTTTCTCTTTTAACGCCTTACCCCAGATATTATCGATGGCATTCCATAAATCATAAGAGTCGCTCACCACTGCAACCAGTTTGCCCGGCCCTGAAAACTGCTGCAGCATATTGGCGTAAGCGGCTGCTTCATTTTCTTTTCCCCAACTGGTAATCGTGCTGTGTTCTGCAGCCGGGATTGAAAAGCCGGCCATCTCTGCACCGTAATATCGGCGTGCCGCCATGATTCCACTGATTGTGTCAGTTCCCTGAAAATTAACCAGGTGAGCGGCTCCCCCTATTGCGGCGGCCTCTTCGGTTGTCGCCCCTCGGGCCCCAAAATCGTGCAATTTAAACGCCAGGCCTTCGGTGCTATCCGAGGTTTCTTCCATGTAACGCTTTATTATCTGTCGACTATTCCATGAGCCCGTGGCCACGGTAGTGGGGTACCACACGGCTCTTAGCAGTGCGGTTTCTACATAGCTGGTTAACCAGGCACTATCAGGGTCTGTGTTTACCACCTGCACCATGGCATTTTTAATCGGCATAACGCTGCCTTCAGGAACCGCCTGTATTTCTATAGGCAGGTAGCCGTCAAACTTTTTAACAATTGAACGCCAGCCCGACTCATTAAATGGCACACCGTGCGCTTCAAATATACTTTTTGCCTCGTCAATATCTTCATTCGTTACCGGTTTGCTTAAGTACGCCTTAATAAACATCTGCAAACCAAAGAATACCGATTTTTCATATTTTCCACCCCGCGCTTCTATATAGCTTGACACCTGCGTGGTGTTTTCAGGGTACTGCAGGTAGTGTGACGCCTTGTAGGAGTCTACGTTTAGTATAATATTTTTATTCATGATGGAAACCCTCCGATCAATTGTGGTTAGGAAGGGTCTGTCCCTTCAATTTAAATTGCTCTTTGCTCTCACTTTCGTTTAAGTATATTTTTTACATTCCGGTTAATGCCTGAATGATAAAATAGTGATCTTCAAAAATTGTTGCTGGATCTAAATCTGCAAGTGGCACCCACACCGCATGCTTTGCATCATCGCCACCCTTTACTTTTGGTAATACTTTATCGGCCTTTAATTCAATATAAAAGGCGTGGGTTATTGTTCTTCCTCGGGCAGAACGATGAGGGTCATCGAATACCTGCTGCCCCTTAATTGAGCCTTTTATAACCGGTGCTGGAACCTTTAAGCGGGTTTCTTCTCGTAGCTCCCTCAGGCAGGCATCAACCAGTTTTTCACCTTCATCAACAAAGCCACCGGGTAACGCCATCAGCCCCTTGCCCGGTCGCGCTTTACGCTCAACCATCAGTACGTGCCCACTTTGCACCACCACTGCATCCACGGTGACAAAGGTGGGCGGGTATGGCGCTGCACTCCATGCCTTTTTATACTTAGCCACAAACTGATGTTCATCCTTTATCTGCGCATAAGCCTGAGTGCCGCAAAATGCCTGTAAGCTCTGTTGCATTGACTGCGGCAACTGCTGCCTGGTTTTTTCATCCAGACAATCATCGCTATTTACAGTCTCTGCAAAAATTGACTGCCTGATCGGCGTAGCACTAATACCTTCATAGTTTTCCACATTAACGGCCCCCCATTGCGGGAACAGGTTTAAATAATAGGCGCTCTGATCTTTACTGTGACCAATCAGGCCCACCCTGGGTTTTTTGTGCGGGACACCATGATGCGCTATTACCAGGCCATTAATCGTTGCCTGCACATTTTTAACCCAGGATTCATCGTTGTATACGATGTCCATTAACGGCGCGACATAGGTGCGCTGGCGCGCGTCATCACCGATTGCGTCATAGATCATGGCTTCCCGCTCTACATAACTCCATGGGTTTCTTACCGACCTGGGTTGATGCGCCGAACCACAAAGCACAAGCATTTTTTCCGCCTTGTTCAAGCCCTCTTTTACCACTGCAAGATGACCATTGTGCAGTGGTTGAAAACGACCAATAAAAACTAAAAAATCAAACTCTTTTTCATTCATCTCAGCAAACCCCTTGCTGTTAAGCGTATATTTCCGGTCTATCCGGAATTTTTTCAATTCAGAACGGCATTAACTCTCTATGACTACATAGTGTCATAGAGCCACTAACTAATCAAGCATTTTCTCCTTTTCTTTTCTTGCCGATAAAAATAACACACCCGCTCACTCAATCAGCTTCACTTATATATTGCACCGGCACATGATCTGTTAACCAGACTGCATTTTTAGACAGGTAAAATTCGTAACCTTTTTTATGCATCTGCTCTGAATTTATCTGTAACACAACGGGTTTACCGTGGCGCTGCCCGACACTCGTCGCCGTCGATCTGGTTGCTGACAGATGAACATGCTGCCGGTTCTTTTTTATTAAGCCTTTATCAAATATACTGGCTGTAAAACGCGTAGCTGTACCGTGAAATAAAACCACGGGGCTGCTGCGGCTCAAGATTTAAATCGACTTTAATCGAATGCCCCTGATTAGCACGCACAAATCGACCGTCTTCACTGATTGAAAAACGCTGCTTATCATTCGTTCTAACCACTTCTTTTATAAGCTCAATATTTAATTTATTCTTATGCTGGCCGCTCAAGCTGATTAGCGTTTCAATATTCGCCCAGCCACACTCATCGAGCTCAAGACCAATTGCCTCAGGCTGATGCCTTAACAACAAGCTCATAAACTTACTGGCATTTACTGTTTTTCTTTCCATTTGCTTTTCTCTTTATTATGCGGCATAGCATTTTTTAAAAATTATATTTGACTTAGTGTCAATACGACACTAAGATAATGGCATAGAGACATTAAGTCAACAGATTCTGCACAGGCCAAAGCTCATGACTAAACAGACAACAGAAAAAGCATTCCTCAAAAATTATGATATACATGATTTTGATGTGCCATTAACGACTGTTGATATGTCTATATTTACTATCCGCGACAACTGTCTTCAGGTGCTGCTGGTCAAACGGGCCCAGCACCCCTCGGCAGGTATGTGGGCTTTGCCCGGTGGTTTTATCGACCTCAGGAAAGACAACAACCTTGGTGCAACAGCACGGCGCAAACTTAAGGAGAAAACAGGGATAGACACCCCCTACCTGGAGCAGGTTGAAACTTTCGGCAGTGCAAAACGCGACCCCAGAGGCTGGTCGGTAACCATTGCCTACCTGGCGCTGATCGCAAGTAACGATATACAGCTCAGCAGAGACGACAGCTCTGAAGAGGTTACATGGGTTGCAATTGAAGACGCGCTGCATAATTTCAAGCTGGCATTTGACCACAAAGCGGTGCTGCAAACCTGCTTTGAGCGCCTTAAAAACAAGGTGCAGTACACCTCGTTACCGGTCAATTTGCTGCCCACAGATTTCACCTTAACGGAACTGCAGAAAACATTTGAAATTGTGCTTGATAACACGGTCGAAAAAAAATCGTTCAGACGTCGTATTATCGATGCTGATATTTTAGAAGAAACAGGCACCATGAAAACCGGCAGCAACCGACCGGCCAAACTCTACCGAGCAAAAAGCGGCGGTAAAAACCATTTTTTTAATCGAATTATTGAAGGCCCAAGATAAAGTCAGGAGAGTAATGATGAGAAATACACTTAAAGTTGGATTAGATATTCACGGCGTAATTGATGCTTTCCCTGAGAAATTCAAGTTACTATCATCCGCACTGGTTAAGGATGGCGCAGAAGTGCATATTGTTACCGGCATTAAACGGGATGAAAAAATAGATCAGCTGCTGCATGATGCAGGTATTCAATTTACCCACTATTTTTCTATTGTAGAACACCTGGAGGCCAATAACGTCCCCATAAAGTGGCTCGACGGCCTGCCTTTTACTTCTGACAAGGTCTGGGATACTGCGAAAAGAGATTACTGCCAGTCACAGAAGATAGACCTGATGTTTGACGACTCACCGACTTATCTGGAAACATTCCATGATATTGATTCCACCTATCTGCATGTGATCAATCGTGGCCGAGAGATATATCAAACTCGATAATCCGCCTTACAATAAAATACAGGGGATAGATTGAACTGCCCCCTGTATCGTTTATACTTCACTTATTAAACGGCAAACACAATGAGGCTTTAAATGCGCGGAGCAGGTGGAACATCAGGTGGCCTGGGGCATTTTTTCTTAGGCTTAACTATGCTCTGCGGGGGCATTTACCTGCTATTGAACTCGATTATCGTGACGAGTAACTTTGGCTTTGGTATGCGACTCTACGGCATGGGGCAAATTGGCGTAACCAGCGGCATGGTTTTAATCCCTTTTATGTTCGGCGTGGGTATGATTTTTTATAACGCTAAAAATTTATTCGGCTGGTTACTGGCTGGCGGCTCCCTCGTTGCGCTGATTTTTGGTGTACTGTCTTCCATACAGTTCAGTATGCGACTCATGTCATCTTTTGATCTGATTTTAATATTAATATTAACTGTTGGTGGCCTTGGCCTGTTTTTACGTTCATTAAAAGCACTGGATGAAGCATACCCAGACTAATGCCCACCTAATGCCGGGCTGCTGAATTAGGCACTATTCGCTTTTTCTGCTGTCACGAGCCATTTAAATCGAGTATTAAAACAGACGGTCTTAATGTAATATACACACTTCCTGTTGTTGCACGCCCATCAACCTGGAAACTCAGACTTTCTTATTTAATTCATTCATTTGGCCTATTATTATGTCCGATAACATCTCCGGAAAAGAAGCCCTGCAACGACTGATAGACGGCAACAAGCAGTTTGTCTCCAGCCGTAATCTCCCCCCTTCGGCCCTTTCCCAGACAGTGCGCGCCGAGCTGGTGGACGGACAGATGCCTTTTGCTATTATCCTTGGCTGTTCAGACTCCCGCGTACCGGCTGAAATTGTTTTTGGCCAGGGGCTGGGTGATCTGTTTGTAATACGTGTGGCGGGGAATATTGTAGCTCCCTCACAAATTGGCAGTGTTGAGTTTGCTGTTTCACTTTTTCATACCCGACTCGTTATTGTGCTTGGCCACACAAATTGTGGTGCGATTAAGGCCACATTAAATGCACTGAAAAATGACGATTTAAATGCCTCCAAAAATATTCATGCCATTGTAAACCGGATAAAGCCAACGGTTGAAAGCCTGATGTCTACCGACCTTATCAACGACAAAGAAGCACTGGAACACGAGGCCATGAGAGCCAATGTAAGAGCGTCAGCTAATCAGCTGCGCCACGGTTCAGAAATTATTGAACGGATGGTTGAGGAAGATAATTTAATGATTGTGGGTGCAGAATATTTACTGGAAACCGGGGAAGTTATCTTTTTTGATGGCCCGTAGAAATGATAAAGCCGGAAGACGATAAACGCCAGTAACGGCAGCCCCCTGAACGACAGACTTGAACCTGAATTAATCAGTTGGACGCTATAGTGTGTGCCTCTGGGTGTGCCTCCTAGGTGTGCGGATGCTGCAATCAAAAAGAGCACTCATATCTCGGCTGCAGGATGTAACGGAGCGAAGACGTGCAGGGATGCACTAATATCGCGGTTACAGGACGTAAAGGAGCGAAGACGTGCAGGGATGCACTAATATCGCGGTTACAGGACGTAAAGGAGCGAAGACGTGCAGGGATGTGCTAAGCAAGAATAGCCAGCCTTTTCAAATTCTTGCTGTGTATTTGTGCGGTTAGCTGATTAATTCAAATTGAAGCAGAGCTTCAGGGTATGCGTTACCAGGCAGAGCCTGGGAACGAGGCTTGATGCCGGTAACGGCAGACTCCTGAACGACAGACTGAACACTAGCGACTATAAGGTTCCAGCAAAACACTCTCACCCAGCATTTCAGGTGGTTGCTGCAGGCCCATCAACTCCAGTATGGTAGGCGCTACACTGCTCAGGCCCTTGCCCGTATTTAAACGCCAGTTTTCCTGATCGATAATCATGCAGGGCACAGGGTATACTGTATGCTGCGTATGTGGCTCACCGGTCACCGGGTCAACCATTTCATCGCAATTACCATGGTCTGCCGTTAGAAACACCGAATATTCTTCTTCCACGGCCACATCCAGTAAACGCCCTACTTCTGTATCCATTGCCTCAACAGCGGCGAGCACCGCATCACGTTTTGCGGTGTGCCCCACCATGTCACCATTGGCGAAGTTCACCACCAGAAATCCGTACTCATGGGAATGCAGCGCTTCAATCACCGCATCAGCGACTTCCTTTGCACTCATTTCAGGGCACTCATCATAGGTGGCCACTTTGGGTGAAGGGATCATAACCCGCTCTTCACCCGCCCATTTTTCTTCGCGACCGCCATTAAAAAAGAAGGTCACGTGCGCATACTTTTCTGTTTCTGAACAATGAAACTGCTTAAAGCCTGCCCGGCTCACCACCGACGCCAGCGTTGTTGTCGGGCGCTGCGGAGCGAAGGCGATAGGCAGCAGAAACTGAGGATCGTATTCAGTCAGACAGGTGACGGTAACCGGCTCATAATCACCCCGTTCAAAACCACCAAAATCAGCCTGACTTAAAGCGGCACTCAACTGGCGGGGGCGGTCATTTCTAAAGTTAAAGAAGATAATGTTATCTTCTTCCTGTATTTTTTCCGCTTCAGGGAGTATGCAGGGCAATATGAATTCATCGGTTAACTTGTTGTTATAAGATGCTTCAATGGCATATCGTGCCGCTTCATGCTGCTCACCCTCAAGATTCGCCATGGCTTTCCAGGCAATTTCCGTTCTTTCCCAGCGGTTATCCCGGTCCATTGCGTAATAGCGGCCACAGACTGTGGCTATGGCACCACCGGCATCTTCAAGCGCATCTTCCAGCCCCTGCAAATAGCCCATCGCCGCCATGGGGGCCGTGTCTCGCCCATCGGTAATCATGTGAACCAGTGGCTTTACTTTATATTTACCACACAGTTTTATCAGCGCGCACAGGTGACGAGTATGGCTGTGCACACCACCGTCTGAAACCAGCCCCACCAGGTGCATCGGACGATCATGCTTTAGTGCATCTTCCATGGCAGCGACCAGCGCAGCATTTTCAAAAAACTCGCCACTGCTTATGGAGTCATCAATGCGCACCAGGTCCTGGCGCATAATGGTGCCACACCCCAAAGTGAGGTGCCCCACTTCCGAGTTACCCATCTGCCCCGAGGGCAAGCCCACCGAGCTGCCCGAAGCATCCAGTGTAATGTGTGCATTTTTGGAAAAATATTCATCCAGTCGCGGAGTGCTGGCTTCTACGACGGCATTATTGATGCGACTCGGATTAACACCAAAGCCATCAAGAATAACTAAAAGTGTGGGACGACGGGGGACACTGCGCTTTTCAGCCATGAGATTTGCTCTGCTCTCTTCGTTTCTCTTTACTAACAATTTCGGCGCATATTATACCCGAAATCAGCTTTAATTTGTTGTCTATATTAGCGAGCAATGATAGAAAAACTGCTCGCTGCGCCGCAAATAGCTAAAATAACCGGCTCAATCCAGGGCGTACTGCCGCTTTAGTATAATTAAACTCGAAAATTCCAGCGGGTTATTCACCACATGCACATCAACCTGCCGACGAACTCTCTGAATAATTTCATTTACTTTGCGCTGCTTAATGCCTAATTTATAAAACAGCTTCAACAGCGCCACTTCAGCCGAAGGCAGGTTCGCGTCTGCGATATTCTTCTGGGAGGCAGGCATGGGTATCAACGCATCATCCGTCATTCGCCAGCCGTTTTTATCTGAAAACAGGTTCACCGACTGCATGACAAGCGACAATATTAACGCCTGATCTGTGTCAGTTTTCAGCAATGTATTCCACTGATACAGTGAATATGTAATAAAAGCATAATCGTCCAGGTATTTTTGACCATGCCCCTGCCTATTTCTGACTATATCAGATGAGGCTTTAGATTTTATTTTTTTATAAAGCTGACGTGCCGACTGCCGATACTGCTTTCTGTCAGAAACTTTTATCAGCTCAACCATGGATGAAAGCAGGTATGCATTCCAGCTCAAGACCAGCTTGTCGTCTTTTACTGGCGGGTTTGCCCGTCTTTTCTGTAACAACTTGAGTCGACTTTTATCTGATATTTCTCCGTACCAGAGCCCAACCGGCAACACTTTATCTGAACCCGATACGGCATGATACGTCACATTTTTTCTTAAGTTCCGGTTTTCTGAGCCATTGATGATGTCTGTGAGTTTTTTTCTGTCCCAGAGATAATTGCCACCTTCCTCTCCTGAGGCATCCTGAGCATTTAAGCTGCTGACATAAAATCCACTCTCACTCTGCATCTCCCGAAGCACAAAATCCATTGTTTCCTCTGCAATTCGCAACCACTGTTCGTCATTAAACACCCGGTATGCTTTTACATATAGCCCGATCATCGCGGCATTGCCATACAGCATTTTTTCAAAATGCGGAATGCTCCAGCTTTGATCAACCGTGTAGCGAAAAAAACCGCCGCCAATAACGTCATGCAGGCCTTTTTCTGACATCTGCTTTAATGTAAGCCGGATAAACGCCGACAGCGCTTTATCCTTGTTTTTTTCATACACAGACAATAACGACATCATCAGATAAGGCATGGGAAATTTAACCCCATTACCAAAACCGCCTTCCATTTCATCCATTGACTGATTCAGGGTATTTAGAAAAAGTCCCAACAGGCCTTTATTTGAGATATAGACGTCTTCGGTATTTAATTTTTCTGCCTGGCGGAAAGAGTTTAATGCTAATTCCGTCAAGCCTGCCGGGTCTTTTTTCCAGCGCGTTTCCAGTTTAAGAATAACCTCCATGAACTGTTTTTTTGGCAAATAGACAAGGCCGGTTAACGGATAACCCCAGGGCGTTAGAAAAACATTTAACGGCCAGCCGCCATGCCCGGTAGTTCGCTGCAAAAAATCCATTAAATAGGCATCAAGCGAGGAGTTAAGCTCACGATCTATTTTTACGACGATGTATTTGTTATTTAATACCGCAGCAACTTCAGCGTCGGTATAACTTTGTTTGCGCATCACATGACACCAATGACAGGCATAATAGCCACTGGATATCATAATCAGTTTGTTTTCTTTTTGTGCGCGCTCTAAAACGGAAGCATCCCACTTTTGCCACTTGACTGCATCATTGGCATGCATACGCACATAGGGAGAGGGGTGATTAACTGTGATGTTTTCTGCTTTGACTGCCTGAGTCATCAGAAAAAATATTAGCAACAGAAAATTAAAAATTTTCATTGGGTCGTCTGCTATTAAAATAAAAGGGATGGTTTATCTGACCACTCTGGAGCCCTTATCTGGATTTTTTATCTTCGTCCGACTCGATACGGTCCAGCTCTGAATCCATCTCGCCTTCTGTTAAAGCCAGGTACTCATCATCAACATCTTTCTTTTTCAGCAACCGGGCAAAGATAAGACCAATTTCAAATAAAATCCACATGGGCACCGCCAGCATCACCTGCGAAGCCGGGTCAGGTGGCGTCAACAGCATACCGAAAATAAAAGCACCGACCACAATATAAGGCCTTTTTTCTGCCAGACTCTGAGGCGTTGTTACACCACCAAGCACCAGTAATATAGTCGCAATAGGCACTTCAAATGCAATACCAAATGCGAAAAACATTTTCAGTGTAAAATCCAGATAATAGGTGATATCCGGCGCATGGGTTACCCCGTCGATTGCCATGGATATCATAAAGTCAAAAACATTGGGCAGCACGATTAAATACGCGAAGGCAATGCCCACATAAAACAGTATCGCACTGGAGGTAATAAGCGGGATAGCCAGTCTTTTTTCATGCTTGTATAAGCCTGGTGCAATAAAGGCCCAGGCCTGGAAAATAAGATACGGGAAGGCCGCAAAAATAGAAACTATAAACGCCAGCTTAATGGGTGTTAAAAAGGGAGAAACAACACCCGTAGCTATCATCGTATTACCTTCCGGCAAACTATTAACCAGAGGCATTGCCAGTACATGATAGATATCATTCGCGAAGGGGAATGCCGCTACAAATATAACGATTACAACCAGCACACTTCGCAATAACCGATCGCGCAACTCAATCAGATGCCCTACAAACCCTGATTCCTGCGGAGATACTTCTTCTTTATCAACATTATCACCTGGTTTGTCGGTCATTGAGCCTTATCCAGTGCTGGACCATCTTCTGTCTGTTGTGTTTTTTTTGTGAGCGGGCTCTGATTGCTCTCAAGATAACTTTGCGGCGTTTGCTCATGGCTATTGCTGCCACCATCATCTTCTTCAATAATTTCATACTGAGGTTCTGCAGCTGAATCATCTACTGCATTCTGGTGGTCATTACCGGGATCATCGTCATCAAACGGGCTTTCAATTTCTGACTTCACATAGTCTTCAGCGTTGCCCAGTTTGTCTCTCAATTCTCGAATTTGCACATCCTGATTATGCAACAGGCGCTTAACTTCCGTTGCATCAAACTCTGCTTCGACCTGCTCTTTCATGCCCTGAACATAACGCCGCGTCTTGCCAAACCAGTAGCCTATGGTCTTTGCTGCTTTAGGCAGGCGCTCTGGACCAAGCACCAGCAGGGCCAGCACCAGTATAACGGTGAGTTCTAAAAATCCTACATCAAACATGGTGCATTAACTTAACCGTATCAGTTTAGATTAAACAAATATTATGCTTTATCTTTTTCTTTGCTTGTTACTTCAGCTTCAATTGCATCCGTCTCTTTGCCTTCAAGACTTTTATCGGCATCGGTCTCACCATTTTTCATCGCTCGTTTAAAGCTATTTATTGCTGAGCCCATGTCACCACCGATATTGCGCAGTTTTTTTGTTCCAAACAACAAAATAACTATGCCCAGTACAATTGCTAATTGCCAGATACTAATTCCCATCATCATAATTCCTCTTGTTTTTAAAACCTGCTGTCTGCAAGCTTATATTCTATATATTTCGTTATTTCGATCGTGACGCTTTTTCTTCCAGACCCGATAGCCCAAACCGACGATCCAGTTCATTTAAAACATCTTCGGGCTTTAAGCCTTGCTGAGCCAGCATCACCAGGGTGTGGAACCATAAATCAGCCGTCTCATAAATAATTTGATCTGCATCACCATTTTTAGCTGCCACTACAGTTTCTGTGGCCTCTTCACCAATTTTTTTCAAAATAGTGTCGAGCCCTTTACTGTAAAGTGAAGCCACATAAGAAGAGTCGGGCTCCGCCTGCTTACGTTGCTCCAGTATGGCAGCCAGTTTTGTTAATACATCACTCATTATGTCATTTTCAACTAGTAAATGTCTTTTGGGTCTTTTAATACTTCATCGACAGTCACCCATTCAGCGTCTTTCAGCTCACGGAAAAAACAGCTTTCACGCCCTGTATGACAAGCGATTCCACCGGTTTGCTCAATTTTGATGTTTACAACATCGCCATCACAGTCGAGGTGCATAGATTTAATTTTTTGCGTATGACCGGACTCTTCGCCCTTATGCCATAACTTCTGCCGAGAACGGGAATAGTACACCGCCTCGCCTTTTTTTACTGTTAACTCCATTGATTTCCGGTTCATCCAGGCAAACATTAAAATACGTCCGCTTGCAGCGTCCTGGGCGATAACCGGAACCAGACCGTCTTCTGTCCATTTAATTTGATCTAACCAATCAGTATTCATAAGTGTATTTTAACATAGCTCGGAGCTACAGGGTGGAAAGCTTGAAATATCACTGAATTTAGCCGGAAAATAGCTAACAGACTGCTGCAGCGGCCTACAGGCGCACTTCTATGCCCCTGGAGGCCATATATCGCTTGGCTTCTTCTACCGAATATTCGGCAAAATGGAAGATACTGGCCGCCAGAACGGCATCAGCACGGCCTTTTAGAACACCGTCCGCCAGGTGATCAAGGTTTCCCACGCCACCGGAAGCAATAACAGGAATGATCACCGCATCGCTTATGGCCGCGGTTAACTCAAGATCAAAACCAATTTTGGTGCCATCACGGTCCATGCTGGTGAGTAATATCTCACCCGCACCGTAATTCGCCATTTTTCTGGCCCATTCTATGACATCTATACCTGTTGGTTTACGCCCGCCGTGGGTGAAAATTTCCCAGCGGTTCGGCTCACCATCTGTGCTCACTTTCTTGGCATCAATGGCCACCACAATACACTGCGAGCCGACTCGATCACTGGCTTCTCTGACAAACTCCGGGTTGAAAACCGCAGCGGTATTAATGCCGACCTTATCTGCCCCGGCATTTAACATGCGGCGCACATCATCGACTTTGCGTATTCCGCCACCGACTGTAAGGGGGATAAACACCTCATCGGCTACACGCTCAACCACATGCACAATGGTTTCTCTGTCATCGGAGCTGGCGGTAATATCCAGAAAGGTTATTTCATCTGCGCCTTCTCTGTCGTAACGACGAGCGACTTCAACCGGATCGCCCGCATCTCTGATATCGACAAATTTCACGCCCTTTACAACGCGGCCATTATCAACATCCAGACAGGGTATTATTCGTTTTGCTAGTGTCACAATTTATTCTCTAGTATACCGGCCGGGAACCTACGACTGACTGTCTATCCAGGCCTGGGCTTCAGCAAAATTTAATGTGCCTTCATAAATCGCCCGACCGGTAATTGCCCCCATAATGCCCTCGTCTTCTACTTTGAGCAGCGCTTTCACATCTTCCATATTGGTTATTCCACCGGATGCCACAACCGGTATATGGATCGACTGAGCCAGCTTTACGGTTGCCTCCACATTCACGCCCTGCATCATGCCATCACGGGATATATCGGTATAGATAATTGACTCTACACCATCTTCTTCAAATCGTTGCGCCATATCGATGACATCGTGGCGGGACACTTTTGACCAGCCCTCTGTTGCCACCTTGCCGTCTTTTGCATCAAGGCCAACAATAATATGGCCGGGAAAGCCGGCGCATATTTCACTGATAAAATGCGGATCTGTTACTGCTTTAGTGCCAATAATGACATACCTCACACCCGCATCGAGATAAGCCTCTATTGTACTCTCGTCACGAATACCGCCACCGATCTGCACCGGCACATCCGGGAAAGCCTCTACAATATCATGCACAACATCGGCATTGACGGGCTTACCTTCAAAAGCACCATTTAAGTCAACCAGATGCAGCCGCCGGCAACCCGCCTCTACCCATTTGCCCGCCATCGCCACCGGATCATCCGAAAAAACCGTATTGTCTTCCATTATTCCCTGGCGCAGGCGCACACACTGACCGTCTTTTAAATCAATGGCTGGTATAAGTAACATGTTATTTCTTCACCTTTTTCAATGTATTCATTTATTTCAAGCTCTGTAAATCATTAGCAATGCGCTATTGCTGGCCATTCCATTGTGCAAAGTTCTTCAACAGTTGCAAACCATCTCTGGCGCTTTTTTCTGGATGACACTGCACGGCAAACACATTATCTCTGGCAATGGCTGAAACAAACTCAATGCCGTATTGAGTGGTTGCGGCACACAGGGATTTATCCTCAGGGTCTATATAATAGCTGTGCACAAAATAGAAGCGACTGTTATTTTCTATGCCACGCCATAAAGGGTGATCTCCTGTCTGCTGCAGCGTATTCCAGCCCATATGTGGAATTTTAAGCTTTTCACCCTGATCACTTTTCAGCTCAGAACTGAAATTATGCACATGACCTTTATATAAACCCAGACAATCAACGCCCTGATTTTCTTCACTGTAATCCAGCAAAACCTGTAACCCCATGCAGATGCCCAGAAAAGGCTTTTCTCTGGCAGCTTTTAATACGGTCTGCTCCAGTTTACGCTCAGCGAGCTCCCGCATACAGTCCTTTGCCGCTCCCTGCCCGGGAAATACCACCCGATCGGCATTCGCAATCTCATTGGCATCAGATGAAATAATTACATTATGACTGTCCGCAACATGCTCAATCGCCTTGGCCACCGAACGTAAGTTTCCCATGCCATAATCGACAACCACAATCTGCGACACTACAGGCTACCTTTGGTTGAAGGCATCACGCCCTGCATCCGCTCATCTGCTGTCAAGGCCATGCGCAGCGCACGACCAAAAGCCTTAAAGATGGTTTCTGCCACATGGTGCGCATTGCGACCACGGATAGAGTCAATGTGCAAAGTCACCTTTGCATGGTTTGTAAACCCCTGAAAGAACTCAAAAAACAGGTCAACATCAAAACCACCGATGCTGGCACGGGGAAAATCAACCGGCATCTCCAGACCCGGCCGACCTGAAAAATCAATCACCACTCGCGATAACGCCTCATCTAGCGGCACATAAGCATGACCATACCGGCAAATGCCTTTTTTATCGCCTACCGCCTTATCAAACGCCTGACCCAGCGTTATACCTATATCTTCAACGGTATGGTGTGCATCGATATGCAAATCACCCTTTGCCTTAATATTCAGATCAATCAGCCCATGACGAGCCACCTGGTCCAGCATATGTTCAAGAAAGGGTACACCGGTATTGAATTGTGATTTGCCACTGCCATCAAGATTAACTTCGACAGTGATCTGTGTTTCCAGTGTATCGCGAGCGATTTTCGCAGTGCGATCAGACATTTATTTAGCTCTCCAACGAATAAGCAAAATTAAGAGCATAGGATACACTGTAATAATCTTCGGGAAAACAACTAACAAGCCCGCTGCCGACAAAAAAGCCGACGCTCTTACGAACGCCGGCTTTTAATTTCATATTAATGATAATTCAGGCCTCTGAACAAAGTGCAGAGCGCTCTCAGGCTCTTAATAATCCGGCCGAATTTGTTAGTAACAGAAAAACAGACGCAACACTACTTAATCGTATTCTGAAAATTATACTTCATGCGTGCAAAATAGCAGTTCAAAAATGTAGACGCTGCAAATGCCAGCCACAAAAATATAAAGCTGAATAAATACATCTGAATTCTGAAAACACCTTCATCCACATCAAGCATCATCGCAATCGCAATATCGGCCGGATCAATAAAAGTAAAAACCAGAAACACCAACGCGCCCACAACTAACGCATTCGTCCACAAAAACGAAACCACATGTTTACAACTCGGTGCATTTCCCATAAGTAACCCCTGAAAGGTTTAATTCATTTAGTAGTAACAAGCAACACAAAACAACATATCTGCTTTTTATGCGGCTAATATATATTATATTAATGATTTACATCAAATAAACAATATTTATCACTACCGACAAGTCATAGGTTCTATTTATAGGCACGTATAAATGCAACCGCCTGGTGACGCGAATACACATAAAAAAACATAAATACATCAATATAAGTTATTGAAAATTCTGAATTATTATGTATTTATGTGTTAAAAATTACACATTAGCCGAATATTTTATGGTTTTTTGAGAATTGCAGCCTATCGGGCTAAACCTGCAACCAGAATGTGACAGGGCCATCATTTAACAGGCTCACTTTCATATCTGCACCAAACTGCCCTGTTTGCACAGTATCTATCTCTGCCTGACTTTTTGTTACCACATAGTTAAACCACTTTTCACCTTCCAGCGGTGATGCCGCAGCAGAAAAGCCGGGCCGCATGCCACTTTTGGTATCTGCGGCCAGGGTAAACTGTGGTACCAGCAGCATCTCCCCCTGTATATCCCGAAGGCTTAAATTCATTTTGCCGACTTCATCCTCAAATATTCGGTAACCCAGCATTTTATGCACCAGCTTATCCGCTTTTTGCATATCATCGCCTTTTTCAATGCCCACAAGCGCCAGCACACCCCGGTTTATACGCGCAATTTCGGCACCCGAGACCTTTACACTGGCATCACTTACACGCTGTAATAGCGCAATCATTTCAGCTTTTCAGACAGGCTATACGCCGCATTCAGTAAAGCCGTGGTTATGCCCCGTTCAACAATCGCATGCCCGGCATCCGCCACAATGCTCAGCTCTGCCTCCGGCCAAGCCACGGACAACTCCCATGCCTGCTCTACAGGGCAGACCACATCATATCGCCCCTGCACGATATAGCCGGGAATATGGCGTATTTTTTCTATATCCTTAATAATCTGATCCGGCTTCAACCAGCATTTATTCATAAAATAGTGACATTCTATGCGGGCAATACTCAACGCCGAGTATGCATTTGAAAAACTCTCGACAACACTTTTATCCGTTTGCAAAGTAGCGGTTCTGCCTTCCCAGATTGACCAGGCTTTCGCCGCCCTCAGCTTTTGCATCTCATCATCGCCGGTTAGCTGCCGATAATAGGCCGTCACCATATCCCCTCGATCTTTTTCTGCAATCGGCTCAATAAACTGCTGCCAGTAATCTGGAAACAGGCGGCTGGTACCCTGCTGATAAAACCATTGCACATCTTTATCACGGGCCAGAAAAATACCCCTGATAATCAGGCCAGACACGCTCGACGGGTGTGTTTCCGCATACAACAGGCCTAATGTTGACCCCCAGGAACCACCAAATACCACCCATTGTTCAATATCCAGGTGCTCTCGAATTTTTTCTATATCCGACACCAGATCCCAGGTGGTATTATTTTCCAGGCTGGCATGAGGGGTGGATTTTCCACAGCCGCGCTGATCAAACAGAATAATTCTATACACATCCGGATCAAAGTAACGACGATGAAGGGGGGAACAGCCTGCGCCGGGGCCTCCATGCAGAAACACCAGTGGAATCCCGGAGGGGTTTCCACACTCTTCAATATATAGCGTGTGTACATCGTCCACATCAATATGATGGGTTACAAAGGGCCGAATAGCCGCAAATAAGTCACTCATATAAATTTCCTGATTGCCCCGGGCAACTCACAGGGTCTTTCTGACGCCATAAAAACATATTTTTCAATCACTTATACTACATTTATGGTTATTTACCAATATTATTCATGTTTTCTATTTTTTACCTGGCACATTGACCCTGTATTTTATCTGGCAACACACTCGCACAGATAACTCATTGATATAACAGAATTAAAAGGCCGCATGGGATTTATCCTACACGCACTGCGCGAGAAACCTGACGTTAAGCACCCGAATCAGCTGATAGATTTAATTATGCACTCGTCCATAATACAACCATGGACTAAGGGACATGGCATCAACAGGGACACAGGGACTGTTAGGACGTAGCTGAAACGGAACTGCATGGATCAGGAATCCACGGAAGTCCAGATAGCTTTACAGGAGTATATGGAAAAACGGAACAAGCTACAACGCCATAATCAATCACCAAGGGCAACGGAAGTCCAGAAACCCGGCACGGATCGCCGGGTTTTTTTATGCCCGTAATTAAAGATAGTCGCCTGCTAATGACATCACGAAATTCACCTTCCCAAACTGAGATGAGCAAATAGAGGCGGTATAACCAGATCCGCCCCGGCTTTGAATGCGGCCACAGATGTAAGCACCAGGTAAAACACCGCACCCCCTTTATTTGCGAACTTATGCGTTTATCTGTATCTTTGCGTCCATGAGTGAATTCATTAAGCCGCCCAAATCATTACTTCGCCTGACCGGGCGCGCTTTAATTGATTTTGATATGATCAGAGACGGCGATCGCATATTGCTGGGCCTTTCCGGTGGCAAGGACTCTCTGGCACTGCTGCATGTTCTTCACCATTTTCAGCGCCACGCCCCGGTGAAGTTTGAATTCGCCGCAATCACCGTCGACCCACTGGCCGGTGACTTTGACCCATCCCCCATGATTCCCTACCTGAAATCCCTTGGCGTTGAGTACCATTATCAGCGTGAATCCATTATGGAAATGGCGAAGCAGCATATGGGAAAGCCGTCTTATTGCGCATTCTGCTCCCGCATTAAACGCGGCATTATGTATAACACCGCAAGAAAGCATGGCTTTAATATCATCGCCCTTGCACAGCATCTCGATGATCTGGCAGAAAGCTTTATGATGTCTGCCTTTCATGGCGGCCAGCTAAAAACAATGAAAGCACATTATGTAACCGACTCAAAAGACCTCAGAGTCATTCGCCCGTTCGTATATATTCGTGAACGACAGACCCGGGATTTTGCCCGCAGTGAAAACCTGCCGGTGATTGCCGACTCCTGCCCCGCCTGCTTTTCCATACCCACACAACGCCAGCATTTTAAAGAACTGCTGGCCGCCGAAGAACAATCGAATAAACAGTTATTTAAAAGCCTGTTAACGACGATGAAACCATTGATGAATAAGGGGCGGCCTGAAAAATAACGGGGACACAGAAAACACAGATATGGATATTATCATATGCAATCTGTATGCCTGATTTTATTATTTACTTGCACAGATATCCCGCTGAACGGACTGAAAAATCAGCTAATGAAGCTATTAGTGTTTTCTAAATGAACCGATAAAAACCATTAGAATATTTTACTTCGTTATACCCGTTTATAACGAAAACCCGCTCACAGGAAAATATGCATCGTCAACCACACAATATACCCAGCGAATAAAAATGAAACACATAAACAGGCACGCCTGACTGGATTCAACTATACTCAGGGAAACTCTGATTAAAAGCGTCTTATTTTTGTCCCCCAATTGCAGAATAACAGGATCAGAAGCATTTTTTAAAATATAAGCAGGGGAATTTAAATGAACAAAAAAATTATTTACAACTGTCACTGCCATACCTTTACACACGAAAATATCCCTAACCGCTACTTTCCATTTTTTCTTGTACCCATAACAAGAATTGCGCTTTTTCGATGGCTGCTAAGAGTGATCATGAAGGCTTTTATTCCCTGGAAAGACAATGATACAGTTCAAAGATACTCTGCATTTATTAAAGCGGCATATAGAAAAACACAGGAGGAAAATCTTAAGTACCTGACAGGCTATTACCCCGAAAAAACAAAGTTCATTGTATTGCCAATGGACATGGCATACATGGGAGCAGGAAAGGTTATTGAAGATATAGACGAGCAACATGCAGAGCTTGCAAGAATTTCTAAAAAGCCTGAGTATATTAATACGCTCATCCCATTTGCACATATTGATCCCAGGCGTAAAGACGCTTTAAACAGACTAAAAATATTAGTTGAAAATGACAACTTCAAGGGCGTAAAAATATATCCGACTTTAGGCTACAGCCCAGACGATGAAGTTCTAATGAGTGAGATTTATCCGTACATGGTTAAAAAAAATATTCCGCTTATGACGCATTGCTCACCGGGATCTGTAAACAGTAAAGACATAACGCGCAGCGAAGCCCATGCATTTGCCGACCCCTATAACTATCGCATTGTTATGGATATATTCCCGGAACTAAGAATCTGCCTGGCTCATTTCGGCGGTGTGAGTGAATGGAGAAGACATATTAATGAGCCAAAAGATCCGAAGAACCCAACCTGGCTGGCAAAAATACAAAAACTCATAAAATGTGGAAAGTACCCCAATTTATATACCGATATTTCTTATACCATTTTTAACTATCATGAAAATTTCTCATTATTAAATATCCTTTTAGAAGATGATAAAATCACAGATAAAATCCTGTTTGGATCTGATTTTTATATGGTCGAGAGTGAAAAGTATTCAGAGAGACGCTTATCTACTGACCTACGCTCGGCCCTGGGAGAGGGGAAGTTCTGGAAAATAGCAAATATAAACCCCAAATCATACCTGGGGCTTTCTGAGTGCACGGCAGATTAAAACCGGGCTAAATCAGATCATAAAATATCTATCGCCAGCAATAAACTGGAATAAGCGAAAAGAACAGAACTGATCATTTATAAATTAACGTCATAACTGGTATTTTTTCATCACTGGAACAATTAATCGCTCTAAACCCCACGCGATAGAACGCCACATTCTTTGCCTTTGCGCAGACAGGTGGCGGCAATAAATGGCAGAATATTCAATATAAGGTACTGCGCCGCGCAAGCGTTTAAAGTGCGGAGCACCAGAGCTGGCATTAAAAATCATATTGTTTTCATATGCCCATTTAATGGTTGATATCATCACCAGACGGTAGAGCCCCAGTGATTGCGGCAGTGAGGTATCATAACCAACAATGGGTAAAGTCACTGTGTTATCTCTTATAAACCGAATACCTACTGCCTCCAGTTGACCTGCTGAGTTTCTGAATCCCTCGGCATAAAATAGCGGACTATTAAGGCAACAACGGATATATTCTTCTGTAAACATCGGATTGTGAACAGAGTATTTTTTTATATAAAGAAGATTATATAACTCAACAATTCGTTTTATATCGGCTTCCTGAATACTCTGCTGAGGCACATAAGTCAATGGCGTACTATTAAGAAGCTTACAGTCATAATTATAATTCTGTGTTTTATTAAATTCTTTATGGGCCTGATCAAAAATATAAACCTGCCGGGATGGCATCATGATATAACCGCATTGATGCAAACTATTAATAAGCTCTTTATTACTGTGATTATTGAGCGAGCGAAACATTAAGGCATGTTCAGGGTATTTTTTAATTAAATCAGCTGTGAAATCAGACAGGCCTTTACCCGAATACCCACCATAAAGATTAGTCGATAACAGCCAGTTATTGATGCTCACAATCTGGTTAATGCGGTTTCGTTTTAAATATGATGACAGTTTAGGAATCAGGCATCTAGCAATAACCCTGAACAGGCGGTTATCGACTTTGTCAATTTCTTCAAGCGAATATGAAATCAAAGCCGTATAGGGGGAGCAGACATAACAGCTATTATATTCCGTATTATTTACTGTTAGAGGAAACAAATCGACCTCATTCCTTAGTACCTCAACCCGGGTTTCAATATTACTAATTAATAGTTCGGCTGAACCTGAAAAATCAGAGATATACTCTAAAACCCCGGCATTATCGGCACCGTTGAAAGAATGACGAGCAGAATTCAGACTCAAAGTGGCCTGCCATCCCACTCAATATCCTGAGTAGAAGCTGTTCGTAATGAGGTTTTTTTCAAGATTGATTTTTTAATCAGCTCCAGTAAAGAAACCAGTGAGTAAAGTATATACGACCGATCACCATTAGAGGCCATAATATCTTCAGCTAAACAATAATCGCGATACCACTGCACAAGCTTGAATTCTGACACTGCTCTGGGTAACGCAATTAAATTCATTGCCATAGCAATCATCACGGGCTTACCTGGCATTATGCTGGATTGCTGCGCGTTCCCCAGCAGGCAGGCAGCCAGATCTTCATTTTTCAGCAAATGAACGCCACTGGTCGCTCGTGGATTGCATTCAATTAAGTATATATCATCACCATTATCAATAATATCAAAACCTATTTGCCCTGTATAACCGTGTTTTTCTACGAATAAGGAAACAAATTTCTGAATTTTGACATGCTTAACCGCTTTAAAATAATAACCGGCAGAATTAGTCACTCGATATAAAGACTGATAGCAGCTGTGCGCCATCACAACTCCGTTATAAGCAATTGAATAGGTACTATATTCTATGCCTTTGATTTTTTCCTGTACCACAAAGTTACCTGAACGATACTTAATATACTGATTGAACAGTTTCCGATCAGAGATTAATAAAACATCAATACCAAATCGACTGAACTCCTTTTTTATTACTTTATTTTTTATCTTATCTTTATATGATTTTAAACCGCTGGCATTTACCTTTTCAGTTACTGGCAATGAGATACCGCAATCTAAAGCCAATTCCATAATCGTATATTTACTGTGCAGTGTTGACAGTAAATCAAAGCTGTCACATATAACGTTACAATATTTAGATAACTCACTCTTCAGAAATGATACATAAAAGACTTCCTCACAGGTTGGTAGCAAATAATCAATTTCTTCCTCTTTAATATATTTTATTAAATCCTGCTGAAATTTTTTCAATTGAGTGCCTGGCTCGGCAATAAGCCTGTATTTTTTAACGTGCCTGCTGTTTTTTGCTAATGGGTAATTCAATGAGTCAGCAATACAAACCTGATGCCCATTACAGGACAAATTTCTAACCAGTTCCAGTGCAACTGGCGCACGCGCACCTGTAATTAAAAATCTAGCCACAGTCTGCTCTGCTTACACGGCGTTTTTTTACCATTGACACTTTATCATCAAGCGAATTAAATTCATATACTGGTACGTTCACTCCAATTTCCTCCCACAGGACTGATAATTTTTTGATAATTGCGTCTTTTAGCTGTTCATTATACGGGCGAATATTGACTTGTAATATTTCATTTTTAAGCTGAGTAACCTGATAATCCTGCAGGTCTTTATGGCTGGCTATTATCCGGTTACGAATAAAATCCGGGTAAATATCCTGCTTCGCTCCACTCAATGATGTGAGCTGAAGCACATCATCACAGCGACCCTCAATTGCTTTCAGTCGTGTCATGGCTGAACCACATGGACAGAGTGCATCATCTTCAATTAAAATATCATCCAGTCGATATCTGACAACAGGCTGAGTACTTCTGCGTATATCAGTCACAATCGGAACAAATCGGCCACTGGCTTTATCCACCCACTGCTTTTCAATAATCGTAATATCTTCATTTAAATGAAGATTACCTGCACTACAGGTGGCCCCCAGAAAACCTTCAGTACATTGATAGATTTGATGAACCAACTGATTAAATCGTCGTTCTATGATTTCCCTATCATGATTCTCCAGAACTTCAGCAACAGAAATAATTTTTAGTGGCTTAATTTTAAGCTCATCATTAGACAATTTTGCCAGTGCGACCAGCACCTGTGCAGGAGCAATCAATACCGTGGGGTTCAATTTATTTAAATTTTTAATATGTAAAGTTAAAGGCCTGATTAAATCAAAAAATTGAAACCCGATAAAAAAGCTATTGACTGTTTCATATAAATTATTATTTGCACGTAGAAAAAAAGCAATACGATGTCGATACATTCCTATTGGCAACATCTTTCCCACAATGTACCCGGCCCACTCTGCCCTTTCCTTATCGGATGTAACAAACAATCCACGGCTACCACTGGTTCCAGATGAAAGCCCAACAGAAAAACGCCCATACTTACCTTTAAAATCTCGATTATCCTCTGCACATATAGCAATCGACAGTGCCTGCTCGCGGTCCAGTTTTCCGGTGTTGATCTGATTAAATGCAGCCATGTGCTCTTTTTTATTCAAAACCGGATATTTGCTTAATGCCTCATGCCTGTATTGCGTATAATATTCAGAATATAACAGCACCTGTTGCTGAAATTTTATAAAGTTTTTTTTCTGCCATTTTTTAAGCTGCTTCCGGGTTTTAAAATGCCTGAATCTGGCCTGCATAAAACTGCGTATAAACACAATAATGAGCATTATCTTATGAGCCATGACACCACTTCTCATACGTCTTCTGACAGTGAGACGGAATAATTAACAGCTCTTTATTAGCGCCATACAAACGGCTTAAATTATCCAGTGTTGCGTAATAATCAGTGGCATTACTCATTATAATATGCGCCATCAAATTAGGCCTCAGGCCCTGTGTATAAGCTTCCTGTGTCCAGCAGGCATCCCCCACCAGAAAATTCACGCTTTCCCCCTGATGATACAACAGGCCAAAATGCCCATGGGCATGCCCCGGCATATCAATTGCCAGCAATGCGCCATCACCCAATACATCATATGCCATATCAAAAGGTCGATACGATTTATCCAGTTTTATTGATACTTTGTCTTCAATGAATGTCACTCGACTCAGGAAGTCCTGTGGCAGTAATTTTTTTAAATACCCTTTAATAAGCCCACTTATTCTGGATCGCTGTTCAAATGCGCTGTAACCTTCATACGAACATATATACTCCGCCTTTGGAAAATCCAGCAGGCCGGCAATATGATCCGCATGAAAATGTGATATAAAAATAGAATTAATATCATCTGCAGCAATATTTCTCTCATTGAGCTGTTTTATTAACTGCTCTTTATCGCACAGATGCATCGGCGTCAGCATGCGATAAAAGCGCTCTGGAAATTTTTCAGTTTCTTTTAAAAAACGCTTTGCATAACCGGTATCAAATAAAATATAACCTTTAGCTGGGTGTTTTATCAACCCTACAATGGCCGGAAAGTCCATTGACTTCCAGCGGTGCCCGCGCATTACCATTGCTTCCGGGTGGCAACAATGCCCCACCTTTAATAAACTAAATTCCTGATTCATTTTTCCATTTCATATAACGCTGAATGGCTTCATCTAAATCATACTCTGGCTCATAACCCAGAAGGTCTCTGGCTTTATCGGCATTTAATGTCTGCGAATAACGCAACAGGCCTAAACCATAACGGGTGATAACAGGCTCACTAAGCCTGAATAGACGATGAAAAAACTCCATCACAAGTGCCATACCATCCAGCGCTCTGTATGAGACAGGTACAAGACGTACTGTAAATTTCTGTTGAGAAAATATTTTATGCAGCAATTCTGCAACGCTCAGCGCCTGCTGATTAGATATATTAATGCATTCTCCATTCACATTCTCTGCTCTGGCGGCCAGAAGTAACGCATTCACTGCATTTTTTACATAGGTAATATCCACCAGTGCACGCCCCTGTTTTAGCAGGGGGAACCAGCCACGTTTTGCTATGCGCATAATCCGTGGCATTATGGATGTATCACCTTCCCCGATAATACCGCGAGGCCTGATAATCACCACTTCGGTATTGCCATTTCGTTCATTTAACAATATCTGCTCACTTAAGTATTTTGTTTTTGCGTAAGCATTGGCAAAATGACTGCTCAACACCTCACTTTCACGAATATTGCAGTGGTCACTGAAATTAAAATAAACACTGGTTGATGAAACATGCACCAGTTTTGCAATTTTATGCTTTTGCGCACTGTTTAAAACATGACGAGTAGCCTCAACATTCATACGATAAAAATCGCTATACTCTCCCCAGGCACTGGATAATGCGGCACAGTGAAACACCACATCAGCCGGTTCAAACGCTTTCTGTAATTTATCTCCATCAGTCAGATCAACCGCTTTAAAATGCGCACCGGCTTGCTGCAGTATTTGCCCTTTCGAAATATTACGCCCCAGCGCTATAACCTCCCAGCCGTCTGCCAGCAGCTTATCAACCAGGTGGCCACCGAGAAAACCAGTGGCACCGGTTACAATGGCTTTCATGACCATTTCCACACCATACAGCCTATGCTCAAACCTGCAGAAGTACCAATCAATAAAATGTGATCCCCTTTTTTCAGTTTGTTCTGATGCATTAGTGTATGCAGCGCCGTTGGAATGGAGGCCGCTATCTGATTACCGTGAGTAGAAAAGATATTGATCATTTTTTTATCGGGCAAAGACAAGCGCTTTTGCAAATGACTCAATGCATAAGCGCTGGCCTGATGCGGAACAACCCAGTCAATATGCTGAAGACTTAAGCCGGCTTCACTTAATGCGCGATCGATAAACCCGTCTATTATTCTGGCCGTCAACTTATAAAGCTCTTTGCCTTTCATTTGGAACTGCCCGTACAACTGATAGTCGCCTTCAATTTTTGACGGGTGATTTAATGAACCACCGCCCCGGATCTCACATAAATCAACACCTTCGCTGTGTGTTTCAAAATGCGATGTTAATACCTGCGGGCAGGGCACCGTTACAGGTTCATCACATGCAGACAATATGATAGCCGCTGCACCATCGCCAAAAATACCAGCGGTTTTAATATCCTGTAAATTAATACCCACCGAGGCAATCTCACTGGAAACAATAAGTATTTTTTTATAACGCCCGCTAGCCAGCAATGATATCGCCATATCCATGGCCATCAGCGCGCTCAAACAGGTCATATTAATATCGAAGGCCGGTATTGGCCGCGACAATGCCAGCCTGGCATGGATTTTTGCCGCATTACAGGGAATAGACTGCTCCATTGTGCCACTGGCCGCAATCAGGCAATCCACATCGTCTATTGCCAGTTTATTAACCGACAGTGCCTGCTGAATTGCGGCTACTGCCAGCTCAGAAGCACTTTCAGTGGTTGCATAATAGCGACTTTTCACACCGGTTTTTGACTCGGTATAACCCGGCCTGTAGCCCTGCTGAAAATCTATATCCGCCGATGTCACCTGCTTTCTGGGCAGACAGACTCCTGTCCCCAACAGCTGGATTTTATATCCATCACTTACACTCATTTAACCGCTCCAGATTAATCACTTTGAGCTATTTTTACAGAATGCCATCGCTTTTCAATCTAAACAGGCCTGGTAGCTCATTTGTATACCTGAAGTATAGACAAACAGCATCGCGATAATATAGGCAGGCCACTCACTTCATCAAGATCGCCAGCTTCAGAAGATTACGCTTAAAATCACCTTCAGCCGCCGCTAATAATTCTTTCATCCTTGCTCTGGCCTGTTGCACCATATGCAGGTCTTGCCACAGCAACTCAATTTCCAGTAAGGCACATTGCGCTGTATTTATATACTCGCCATACCGGGCATTTGCATCTCTAACCAGTAACCAGGCTAGCTGATATTGTTTGTTATCTCTCGCCATAGACGCCATTAATAAAACATTATCTGGATTTGCCAGTACAAATTCCTCTGTCACCTGCTGGCACATTTCAATATAAACCAAAGCCCTCGCATACTTTCTTTGATCAATTAACAGATTAACCAGTAAACGCCCTACACAAAGCAAGGTAACTGAATTCCCCCATGATTTAATACTCTGAAAAAGATCCTGATAAACTTCAATACTGGCTGACTGAATGTCATAATCTCCAAGAATTAAAACGATTGCCTGACTGTCCTGTTTTGCAGAAACCAGGCGATGCAGCTCAGACATGTAGTTATCATTTTCTTTTTTAAATTCTTTCTGTTGCTGCTTATTTTTAAGTTCATCTCGCCTGCCACTATAGCCTGCTGCCATAGCACTGGACTGATGGCTGTCGCGTACAGATTCGATCTCCGCATTCAGTTCATCCTGAATTTCATCACGCCGTTTTTTAAACCAGACAAAGCCAATAATATAACCCGCAATACCACCACTTACATGAGCAACCAGATTCACGCCTTCATTTCCATCTGAAAGTAACATATCAAATATGTCCCAACCGATATACCATGCCGCCAGTGCCCAGGCCGGCAGATAAAAGGTCCGAACAAACAGTAGAAACCAGAAAAACATTTTTACCTGGGCTTTTGGCATTAAATAGGCAGACAGCCCTATCACTCCCATAACAACTCCAGACAAACCCAGCGTGGGTAAAGGCACCTCTCTTCCAATAAAAACCACCAGTGAATATGAAATGCTGGTTATAACAGAAAGGGCAACTAACAGAGCAACATAACGAAGCCAGTTACTTATAATAATTTCAATGGCTGGTGCAAAGGCCATAAAGAAAATGAGATTGAATATAACATGGCTCCAGCTCCCATGAGCCAAACTTGATGTCAACATGGAAATCGGGTTAAACTCATCAGGATAGTCCATTAACCCGCTATTAAGACTGGAGGGAGCTGACTTTCTAAAATTTACCAGATGCTTTTCTATTCTACTCTTTATTTTTTCTATCTGTTTCGAGTTATAATACTTATCTGCATCCTCTCGAAGCATTTTCTTAAGGTAATCATAGGCACCATGCTCGTCTCTCTCATGAAAGAAATTCAGTAACTGTACACATTCAGACTGATTATTAATCAGCAAATCAAACTCCGATTTATCACCCGCTGTCTGTATAGACCCACAATAGTGATTCAAGGCTGTATTGATTTCGATAGAGTTATTAAACTGAGCAAGATAAATTAACAGGCATATCAATGAAACTGCATATGTTATATATGGGCGCTTATTGAGCGTAAGAGTCGTACTATAGGGTATTAATAACAAAATTAGGTCGCAACGGATGTGATGTCATTTATTAAAAGTGATATTAGCATGTTTTTAATAAAATATATCATCCACATGGGTTCAAATAAAAACAGCCAGTGCTAGAAATAAATCCAGTCATCCATTCTGAGATCACACGACTCTTCGGGCCATATAAAACCTGACACCTTTTACAGAGATAAAAAAATGGATGTTAGCGTCAGCCACAGAAATACAGGCGTCAAGTCTGCTGGCCTGGTTTCACCGTAACTTCTGCATTTCTGCAACAACTGATAATCATAAAACCAGCCTGCCATAATTCATCATAATTCATCTCTGACAAGCCATTTCAGTCTGTTTTAATAAGTACTCCGGCATACTCAACAGGCAAAACAATGACCCTTTTAAAAAATATTCGGCAAAACAGTTCCATAAAACTCATCACCATAATATTCATTACCATTACCATGTTAATACCGCTGTCTATGGTGGAAAATACCATTCGGGAAAGATCAGGCTTACGGCTGGACGCTATATCCAGTATAGCCCAGCGCTGGGGAGGCGAGCAAATTATATCGGCACCTGTTCTGGCGGTTCCCTATAGCGAAAAAATTATCGAAACACCCGCGCCAGTTAATGGCTGGATACCACCGGAAAACACACATCAGAAGAAAAAAATAACGTATATACACCACATGGCATATCTGCTTGCAGATAATACCAGCATATCCACTAAAATGGACACCGAAGTCCGCTACACAGGCATCTACAAGGTGCCTGTGTACACAACAAAAACAGCTATAAAAGGCCACTTCATTAAACAGGACCTTGAAAACCTCAACCAACGCTATAAAAATTTAAACTGGAGCCAGGCTAAACTTCTCCTGCCAATTTCAGACGCTCGAAACATAAAATCTATTTCAAGCGTTAAATTTGCTCGTAGTGATATTGATTTTGTACCCCCTTCACTGGCTTATTGCTTTAATAGTATCGAGGCGGCTGTAGACCTGTCAGATATTGTTAATTCTGATTTAGACTTCTCTCTCACAATCAGTCACGCTGGAAGCAGTCAGATAAATTTTTTACCCCTTTCACGTATCAGTGATATCACATTAAAATCAGACTGGAGCAGCCCGGGTTTTAACGGAGCCTACTTACCACTAAGGCGTACTATTTCAGATACCGGCTTTACATCCAAATGGAGAATACTGGGACTAAACCGAAGTTTCGGCCAAATGTGGCACGACAATAACATTAATAATGTAAATTTTGAAAATTCTCAGTTCGGTGCTTCACTCTACCAGCCCGCTGATATCTACCAGCAAAATATCCGCAGCGTCAAATATGCAGCACTATTTATCGCTTTAACTTTTATGGTATTTTTCCTGTTCGAAATATTTTTCAACCTGAACATTCACCCAATTCAATATTTTTTTAATGGCGGTGCAATCAGCACTTTTTATTTACTGCTATTAGCCCTGTCTGAGCATCTTCATTTTTCTATTGCCTATTTGATTTCTTCAATTGCCATTGTTACTTTAATGTCAGGTTACAGCATGACCATATTAAAGCAGAAATCACGTGGCATTTTAATTGGTGTAATAACGGCTATTATATATAGTTTTTTATACTTTATTATTCAGTCAGAACAGAACTCATTATTATTCGGGGCTATCGGATTCTTTAGCGCCTTATCTACTATAATGTACCTGACCAGAAACATCGACTGGTATAATGTAAAGCCAGCTTCTAAACTCGAATAGTAGCATTAAAAAAGGGAGCCTCAGGCTCCCTTTTTTCCTCTTTGTCCTTTATGTCAGACATTCTATTTTCAGAATACTCATCCATAAATTGATCAGCTTCATCAAGCAAATCATAATGATCCCGACTCCGCTGCCCCGTTTTACTGCGTATATGCACACCGCCTTTTCTCAGCAGCGGGTTAGTTGCACATGGGTTTCTAAATACAGGCATATTTTACCTCCTCTTTAATGTGCAGTGCACCTCTAAAATAAATTGTGGCCTCTGACTTTTCTCGCAGTTCAGGGTCAAGGTATGTTTTGAAAGCAGGCCCATACTTTAATACTATATGGGCCTGTCAGGAAAACATAAAACAGATCCTGAGCGGGGAGCAAAATCATTGCACTCCGGCTCGTGCCTTGCAGCTACACGCTTCAGCTCACGCAGAGGCCGCAGGCTATTTTAGTGATGCCCTGTAGTATCCATGCGGTACCACATGGGTGAAATTATTTTTCGAACTATCTTCTTAAAACGACGATTTTTCTGTAAAAATTCAGGTGATTCCTCAATTTTTTCAAAGCCGAATTTCTTTGGCAATTTTGTATATAAATTACGAGGAACTCTTCCCTCAATACTCTTCAGCTCCGGGCCACTTTCATAGCTGTGATAATAAATTCGCTTAATACCCAGCTGATTTATAACAAACTCTATTGTCGCCGATAATATCGCTTCATCCCATATTTTTTCATATGGAGACAATGTGTTATTTACATAACTAATAACATCTTCCGTTTTGCCTTTGACATTGTACCAGTCTATAACTTCATCGCCTTTTGAATGGCACTTTTCTGCAGCGTCTAAAAGGTCTTTCGCTTCACGCACCCAATCACTCTGAATTTCTTCAATCAATACCTCATTGGTATCAAAATCTATATCCAGACGAGCCCAGGCCAGTGTTTCACGAAAAATATTTCGCCGACCGGGCCTTAATACCGGGTGACCATAATAGTTTAAGGCACCCCCTCTTACTGGTTTAACCAGACTTTTATACGCGCGGTCATGCTCATTACTGAAGTTCAGCTGTACAACCAGATTATATCCATGCCGGGTTGTCTGCTGCCAACGGGGGGAGCATCCACCCCAACCACCCAGGGTTAATATAAATGGCTTTACAGAATCTGAATTCTGTTCAGGCCAGTAATTACACAGGCTGTCTGACTCAATAAAGCCATTAGCTGAGCCCGCCAGTAATTTTTTTACCTGTGGCCTTTTCAACAATCCTTGTAAATGACTTTTTTTCAGCTCAGCAACCGTCATTCCTCCCCCGACCAGATATGACAACTGCATCAGTGCATACCTGTCTTTAAAATAATAATATTTTGTTCTGCCCTTCGGTAGACACTCTATGATTTCTTCAAGTAAATATTTTTCCATTATTTTTTCCTTAAAAAATCAACTTTTAGCACACATGACCTAACTTAATGCATGCACAATTTCAACCAGATCACTCTGCTTATCCATCACCTTATCAATATCTTTATACGCTGCCGGAATCGCCTTTTCTATTTCCAGTCTAATTGTTCGCAGCTTATCCGCTGTAGCCGCCACATGCTTATGAATAATGGGAAGCTGTAAAATATTAATTAACTGCCGCATAACCATATAATCTATATCATCAGTAAATATTTTTGCCGGTACTTTTCCTTTGTTAAGCATCTTTTTAATAGGTATAAGAATCCATCACCCGAATTTTTTCGAGTGCTCCAGTAATTTATTCAGGGCATAAAAAAACCCTGAGCAACGTCTGTCATTCAGGGTTTTATCGACCTGGAAGACAAACGACTTTTGCCTTCCAGTTCATATTATATGTATTCTGGAAAGCTAGAAGAGTGGCGACTCACTTGTTACAAACATAAATTTTCTCCTAAGCTGATGGTTATAAATATCCGGCCAATTGCCAGACTGTTGATGAAGTTTAAACCTGAAATTTAAAATGTCAAATATTTTATGTATTATTTTTTCTGCTGTTATTTTTTCCTACTCCCTGTTTTTCAGCCCCATGATTCCCGGCCCCGCCTTTTTTGCTTCGTCTGATTTTGGTTTCACTGGATTTATTAGTTCGTGCAGCAGGCGCGTTTTTAGCCAGTCGGTTTAACAGCACATCACGACTACCCACTTCATATCCGGGCATAATGACACGCTTAATATTTTTACCCGTGAGCTGTTCAATGTTTTTCAGCGCTCGCTCTTCTTCACGACTTACAAATGAAATCGCCTGCCCCGATGCTCCTGCTCGTCCGGTACGACCAATACGATGCACATAGTCTTCTGCCAGATAAGGCAGGTTGAAATTAACCACATGTTCCAGCCCCTGAATATCCAGCCCCCTGGCCGCGACTTCAGTTGCAATTAACACCTGAATTTTATCCGACTTAAAATCAGCAATTGCCCGACGACGTGCTCCCTGACTTTTATCACCATGACAAACAGCCGAGGTAATTTTAGCCTGCTTCAGGTGTTTTTTTAAATTATCCGCCTGCTCTTTTGTACTGGTGAACACCAGCACTTTAAACCAGCTTTCCTGCTCAAGTAAATCCATAAACAGATCGGCCTTGCGGCGCTCTTCAACCGCATAAACCACATGCTCAACAGTGTCAGCCGTGGCATTCTGTCTGGCAGCACCTACCAGCTGATGGTTTCTGAGCAGTTTTTTAGCCAGGTCTTTCACAGACTGTGACATGGTGGCCGAAAACAATAGTGTCTGTCGCTTATCTGGGGTTTGCTTCAGTATTGTCTGCACATCCGCGATAAACCCCATATCCAGCATACGGTCCGCTTCATCCAGCACCACAAACTCCGCCTCTGCGACATGCACATTACACTGCGCCAGATGCTCCAGTAAACGGCCGGGGGTCGCAACCAGAATATCGACGCCGGCCTTTAGCTTTTTTTGTTGTCCGGATAATTTAACACCCCCGTAAACAGACATTACAGATAATGACGTAAATTGAGCATAACGACCAATGGTTTCCGCCAGCTGTTCTGCCAGTTCACGCGTCGGAGTCAAAATAAGCGCGCGAGGCCTTTCAGGCACCGTGGGCTTAGCCTGATCAAGCATGCGCTGTAATATGGGTATAGAAAAAGCAGCTGTTTTGCCTGTGCCGGTCTGAGCATTCGCCAGCAGGTCCTGACCCTTGCGTGCCGGTACAACCGCCTTCTGCTGAATATCCGTCATTTGCCGATAGCCACAGGCATCCAGAGCCCGTTGAATGTCAGAAGACAGATCCAGAGATGAAAATAACATGGTAAATACTCGACAGGTGGGTATATGGAGCGACGATTATAGAGGATTTACGGCTTGCAGGTTAAACTGTTTGCGCTGCAACGGCTAACGGCACCCGCATACGCCAGGTAAAATGGCTAAACCGTATTATTTAATGTCCCGCTCAAAGGCCTGACAAACTGGCCGTTTTTGTGTGGCATTTAATACAAAATGCGACGGTTTACGGGACTAAATTGCAGCTTGATGATAAATGCTTACTTAAGAACCCCATCATCTACCGCTTTATTGAGTTTCTCTTTCAATACACCCCAAAGAGCATTGCTTCCTTTTGCAATTCGGCTATTTAGGTCAAAAACTTTCTCTTTAGGAATATTGTTATCTTTCCAGCTGTGTCCATCGCCATTCAAGTTATGCAGCAATGGAGGAACCCTGTCAATAGCCTTTGCGTATTTTGAGTCAACAGATTCGCCCAACTCAAATTCATGCCAAAGCGCCAGATATTCATTTGTTTTTCCTTCGGGTAAAATATCAAGAATTCTCTTTATCCCAGCCTCTTCCTGTTCTTTTAACTCTTTAGTCTCCGCAGCGTAAATAATCGTGTCTCCAGCATCAATTTCACCAAGATCGTGAATTAAAAGCATCTGTATTACACGATTAATATTAACTGGCTCATTGGCATAGTCTTTTAACATTAATGCCGATAAGCATACGTGCCAACTGTGTTCTGCAGAGTTCTCATATCTATCCAGACCCACTGGTCGTGTTTTTCTATGGACGTCTTTAAGCTTTTCAATTTCTATAATAAATTCTAAAACACTTTCTATAGCTGGCAAAGTGAACACCTTTTCGTCATTTAGCACACAAACTTTTCATGTCTGCTCTGCATTTTAAATTAAATACTAAGCCTAAAATCCAAAAATAAACCCTACACCTATGGCACTAAAGTCAAAATTAGATTTATTAAGATACTGAAGGTACTCAATATTCATCGATATTCTGTTGCCAATATCAAGGTCAGCCCCAACACCAAAAGACAGGCCGGCTTCATCTTCAGAGTTTGGAATGAGCCCGGGGGAAGAGACCGTTGCTTCTGCTCGTGTCACACCAAGCAAACCGTACACAGAAGCAACCTGATTTAAATCAATATGTCCCAGCCCATATACTCCAATCACTGAATCTATATTCAGTGATATATCCGTCCCTGGAAAATTTAAACTGTCATCCTCTATACCTGCCCCAACTCTGCCTTCAAGTGAAAACCAGTCATTGATGTATTTGCCTAATCGGCCCATTAATAGAGTCGGGTTTAGCGCCTGAGAAGCAGCCTCACTATATGAACCCGACGCATATTGAAAACCAGCATATGCCTCCCCTGTTTCAGCGTGCAACGTTGTACCGAATAAGAGGCAGATCACCAGAGCCGGGATTGCTGCTAATTTTTTCATCCAAAATGAATCAGTTGGACGCCATAAAGTGCGCCTCCTGGGTGTGCAGATACTGCAATCAATAAGAACACTCATATCGCAGTTGCAGGATGCAGAGAAGTAATGCGTTGATATAATCATGTATACTCCCAGGGGTGCAATTCAGGGTGTCGCACCAGCACCGAACAGGTGACTTGTACTCAGTGAGAATAACTTACATTCTCAAATACTTACCCTGCATTTATGCGGTTAACTAATTAGTGCCCATCCAGAAATGCATCATCGCGAAAGCGAAATTGAAATGTTAGATTTGCGTCACTAAATATAGGCGTTTGGTTATTCCAAGCAACTATATATAGTGGCGTGAAGAGGGCGTTTCAATTTCGTTTGCAGCAGATGCCTATTTCTGAATGGGCACTAATTCAGGGTTAAGAAAGCATAACGCAGACGTGACCAAGATGTAAAGCCCTGTTAATTAACATGGAACTTAATAATGAAAATAACCGCAACAACAAATACATGCATCTCCATTTGAGGGGTACATACGATAAACGCCGTTAAAACGTCTTCGGTTATTACGATTAGCCAGTGCTTTTTTATTTTAATTATTATACTGCAAAATAAAATCACGATATGCATCAGCCCTGTCGCCTTGCGGCTCGACAGGGTCCTGCGGGTGAATAACCGGCTCAATATATTGAGTATTTATATGATACCCCTGCTTTATCAACTCGACTTCAAGTTTATATCGCATGAGTCTGCTCTGTGTGATTTTTTCAACCCACAGGTTTAACCATTGTTCACGCTCATCCTCCTGAAAGTGATCTCTCGCATTAGCATGAAGGGTTTTAAATTTAAAACTCAGTAAATACACACCCTGTCCCTTTTTCTCCATATGCTGACTGTTGCGTCTGAATCGTACATCCATAAACACATTTTCGGCATGCAATACCCAGCCATGCCCAGACCCCGTTGTCATCCACTCATCCAGAGTGGGGGTATACATCGGGTCAGGCGAATAAGAACCATCTAAAATCGTATATTTATAAGATTCCTGACCGGACAACCTGGGGTCAGAGTAAAATTCAATATATGGTTTCCAGCCTGACATTACAAAGTTTTGAATCATTTTCATTATCAGAATACGGGCCTGATCATGTGATATAAACTCATCGGCTGTTATGCCGCTGTTCACTCTAAAGGTATCAATACCTCTCTCAGGAAAAGCGATATCTTGCACGCCTGTTGTGCTTAATACATTGGGAATAATAAAACTATAAGCCGCGTTATCAAGCTTAACACAGGCTTTTTCTTCGCTGCGCCAGTTACTCTCATAAAAATTCAGGCCCGCTGGCTGGCTGTTTACGCCCTTTCTGGAAAATAACTGATTATGCCGGTTATATTCATCCGGACTAATGCCTGCCTTTATATAAAAAACTGCGCTCATAATATCCCTCTGGTTTTTACAGATAGCTCTGTAAAAACTTTATTTTCTATTAGATCTGAAACAATACATAAAACAACAAGGCATATTATGCTAAATTAAACAGCTCAGTTAAGCAGCGCCTGAAAATCAAGAACCGACAACCCGGCTATTATCGCATTACCGGTTATATCAGATAGAACAACTCAAATAGAACAACTCAACATGCCAGTGCCTGCGTCAAAACGTGCAATCTTTACCCTTCAACCAATTAGCGCCATTAAAAAACATTAATTCGACCTAAGTCTCAAAAATTAAATACTATTTTAGTATGATATATCTCAGCCTGGGTTTATCTCAGACTGAGATATAAATATGACCATATGCACGCATCTACCATGTGAATCATTAATAGCCTGAATCAATAACAATAACCAGGGCCTTTTCTGTGACCGATCTTAAAAAATTTGACAACCTGCCTGAAATTATAGAAGTTAAAGAGCTGTTATTAACAAAAGATGTAAACTCACACATCAAACTCGGCTGGAAACTTATTGACACCTATAAATCAATTAATGCAGATAAAAAACTGATTATTAACTACTGCATCGGCTGGCCTAAATCTGCCGGTAATATTAAAAATATTCAAGCCCCGGACAGTTTGCCCGAGTTAACCTCAGTAACAACCAGCAGATCACCGGTTAAAATAAACATTAGCGGGAAAAAACGTTCTATTTATTCATTATAATGTGTTTTTATTTATTCTTATATTTGTTTTTTTAGGTAATTCCACCTCAAAAACAAGCACCCGGTAAAACCCTCCGAAAACGTTATGCTCTTCTATTTGCTTAATCGCTTTACCTGAAAGCCGGGCCTGGGACACTAAAACTTCAGTCAGATTCTCAGACCAGAAACCCTGCAAAAATGGCTCATACTTAAGCAATATAAATCTTAGCGGCCAGAAGCGATATATCCAGTGTGAGCGAGGCTCAGCACCATACTCAGTAATCAACAGACGCCCCCCGGGAGCCAGCACCCGCAATGTTTCTGCCAACGCTTTATGCCGTGCATCTTCAGGCATTTCATGCATCAGAAAAAATATGATCACCGTCATAAAACCATCACTCTGCAGCGCGAGTTTTTCTGCATTCATTCTCATCATCCGCAATCTGGACTGCTCTGATACCATCAGCCTTTTACGGCTCGCTAACAGCTGCGCCATGGAGACATCGATAAGGTGCAGAGGCTGCGGATTGAGCTGGCGTACCAGAGTCGGCGTTAAACAGCCATAGACACAGGTTAATTGAAGCACCTCACCTGCGGGACGATCTTTCAGGCAGTCCATTGTCTGCTTCAGTAATTTTTTATACTGCCCAAATAAAATAGCATTAATAATTGGCTGGTGATCAAAAAACCAGATGGCCGGACGCCATAAATACGCCCACCAGTAATGGCGAACAAGATAAACCGGCATACCATCAATAAAATATTTCCAGAGCGAAGGGAGTAATGTCATTTTATATTATAACCTCATGTAGTATATCCGACTGGTTTGCTGGCCCTTACCCCACTACGCTTTATTCTGCCTGCAACGGCTTTTATTTTTTCTATTTATGATTTTTTTTATTTATAATTTTACTGCCAATAATAAGCACCACTCCGGGCACAGCAAGGTAAACATAACTACTGATCAGGCTGGCTAAAAGGCAGAAGAATCCAGCAGCACCGAATAGCCGGCTTAAAAAAACGCGCCCTCTGGTATTTGACATTAAAAATATCAGTGCCGGCAACATGACACTAAATAACCACAATAAAGCTAAATTGCCATTTTTTCCATAAAACACCTGATACTGCCAGGCATCTGCCTGGTAAGCAATTGAGACCAGGTAAAGCCAGAATGTAAACAGGATGGAAAATGGCAAGTAGATAATGACCACACGAAAAATCAGTTTATCTGTCACTTTATCTATTAATTGATTAAACATTTTACCTTTAATATTTTATGGTGTCGGCTCAGAATACATATTGTTCTCTATAACAATACTGGCTAGCTCAGCAATGAGCCTGTGCGATTGAGAGGTGTAACCGCCACTGGTCATAACAACCAGCGGAATGCCTCTTTTACTTAGCTCATGTATAACAAATTTATCCCGTTTTACAACACCCTCATAACTCACATTTAAGCTGCCTAACGGGTCTTCATCCAGTATATCATTACCCGCATTATATATAACCAGCTTTGCATTGCCATTTTCATCAAGAAACTTAATCAGCTCATTCTCCAGTATTTCCAGGTATTGATTATCTTTCATGGCTGATTTGAGCGGAATCATATAGGGAAAATTATCCGGCTGCCCCTTATGCATACCCGGATATGATTGAAAACCATACATATCAAATATTTTAATCGACGGGTCATCCAGCACTACAGACTCAAAACCGTTGCCTCTGTGCGCATCGAGGTCAATCATTAAGACAGTATCATCCTTTTTTAGCAGACCTTTATCACGGCTATGCAGAATGCTTAACGCAGCATCCGCAAAAAAACAGAAGCCTTCACCATGATCTGAAAAGGCATGATGATAACCACCACCGATATTCATGGCGACGGCATTTTCTTTTAGTGCCATTTCAGCGGCTATTATGCTGCCTTCACAGGCCCGCTTTAATGGATTGATTAAAAGGTAGTCTAACAATATTCGGGGGATATACTTTGCCGGATAAATCTCTATAACCCTGGAGATCACCTCTGAGCTCTTTAATGATGTCAGATACTCCCCGGTATGCAATTTCAGCAGCGATTCATCCGGCACCGGCCTGCCGGGCACTATCAAAAGATCATTGGCAGCCTGGCCGTGTTGAGATGATATGAGCTTCCATGCTTTACTGAATTTAAAGCCGTCAAACGGGTGAATTTTATCCAGTCCCCAGAACTTAAAGTCATAGCCGGGTGAATATATTAAGTGAGATTTCATTATGCCCTTAATAGTTTGTTCTCTCTGAGCTTACATCATTAGCTCATTTATTGTCTAGCGGCACTTCATCCACATTAAAATACCCCATATAGCTGAATAAAAAGCCAAACCAGGGGTGTTTAACAATAAATTTCATATCAATGTCATGCGGGCTATCTTCTGATGTGAACTCTTCAATAATCGATCGCCCCATTAATAAATGCACCGGCACCGGTATCAGCCTTTTTCCCAGCTTAAGAACGTAGCCTTTATCCTGATATACAAGCCCGCTATTTTTTTCTTTCAAGCCCATTCTGATACCCAGCCCAAAACCAACAAACTCTACGACTGTATCATCATATTGTCGCATGACTGAGTTAAATTCATATATTTCATCAGCCTTTATAAATTTCCTGTACCAGTAAAACCGGCCTGCTTCTTTTTTGTTCTTTACTATCACAGTAAAATTTTCACCCTCTACCGGCACCAGCGCCCCCGTTAGACGAATCAATGGCATAAATAATTTAATAAACAGGCCATGTTTTACACTCAGCTTACCTCTCATGGTTATTTCTTCACCCTCTTTTATTCCATAATGACGTTGCAACGCAGGGCTTAGCTGCGGCCATTGATGTTTCAATATATTTTTAAACATTATGCTCATCCTCTTCCAACAACAGATATAGTGCCATTACCAACATGGCGAAATTTTTAATCACGGGCGCAAAAGGGTGTAACCAGTACGCAGGTATCAGGTATGTAATTAACAGGCTATAAATCACCATTATTAATATTTGTATGTATATAATATTTCGCCTTAGTTTTGACAGCCACAACAACACCCCCATCAACAGATCGAATATTGCTGCCACAATAATAATCACATCACCGCTGTAGCCGACTACTCCAGCCAGTTCAATGATCTCTCTGCTTTTTTCCATACTAACCAGTGAACTCACACCGGATAATATCCATATAAAACTTAACGTTAAAATATTTATATAATATAGCGAGGTTAACTTTATATTTTTTATGTATGAACCAGAAGCGACTTTACCCATCAGTGATTCAGATGCGGTCTCACCGACTTCCCCTGAAAATGCCATTACACTCTTACTCTGCAGTGCATAATCGCTCACCATCTGAATACTTTGCCGATTAAAAGCGCCTATTGACACACCTGGAAACAGCGCAAAAAACCATTGCGTCAGTTTTTCGGGTATATATAAAAACATGTAACTGTCACTTTGCTTCATCCATAGCCTCATATTATTTAATAAATTTTCAATTGTTTCTGTTTTCGCCACCAGTATTTTTATTCTGTTTTTTTTATCTTTCATGCTTATGTCACTACAGCTTTGCCAGTCACTGATTATATTCACCACCGCTTCATTTAACTGATATATACTGATAAGAGGCAGCCTGCTGTGTTTTTTAAATACCATGGGTATGCACCGGGAGCGGGCTAACAGACTGAGCTGCTGAGTGGTTTTACCCTGCTCACCTAATACTATGCCCGGATATAAAACTGTATATTTTTCAGCATTTTTAATTAAGTACTGATCTGCATTTTTTTTACTTTTCAAGAACTCATTCACCGGATATTCTTTTTCTGCCCCCATTGCAGATATCTGTATTACATATATTTTCAGCCTGATACAAACATCGAATAATTTTTTAGGGCCGACAGTCTGGACCTGTGAAAAACCTTGCTTTTCTGACTCTTGATATATACCAACCGCATTTATCACCACATCAATATTTTTTAGCTGGCTTTCCCAGCACTCGACTGCTGCATTCAATGCGCCGGTATTCGATGCATCTGCATTTGAAAAATCACAGGGCTCCCAGTTTATATTTTCGACTTTTTTTCGACTGCAACCACTCACCTGGTGCCCCTGGCGCACAAGTTCTGTGTAAATGCTACTGCCTATAAATCCGCTCACGCCAATAATATGTATGTTCATTTTTATCTACCCCCAGTATGGCCGGTAAACCATAAAGGCATACAGAACAACAACCGCGGGAAACGCCATAATTCCGAGTATTAACCATATTTTCATACGATCCCTGTATTGCTTGTCAGGCACCTCTAACACCTCTGCACGGTTCCTTAGCCAGATTTGTAACCACACAACTGGCAACCAGCAGGCACCCACAAATGCATATAACATAAACACTCGCAAGCTCCAGGGAGATAGCCATGCAATACCTGAGTAATTTAATAAATAAAGCCCGCTCACTAACTGAATAACAACCGTAGGGGTTGTGAAGATAAAGTCAGCAATTACAACCAGCCGATTCGTTACTGCCATCGCCGCCATGCTTCCGCTTCTATAGGCCATTAGCATATAAAAGGCACTGCCCAGACCTGTGCCAAATAATAATGTCGCACTCAGAATATGAATAAATTTTACGGTAAGATACATTTTTGTCTCCAGCTCACTATCGTCAACTGAATTACAGCAAAAATGCTATTTTGAAACTTCCTGAATGCTAATTCAGGAGTAAATTAAATGATGATTTTATATTTTTACTAATAATTACAATAACTTAACAAAAGTCACTCCCCCGGACTTTTCTCTAACATCCGCCGCCTGTACTGACCGGGAGCGATTGAATTTACGTCTTTAAATGCGGCATAAAATGCAGATTGCGAGCTAAAACCCACTGCAAGACCAATCGATAACACGGACGCATCTGTTTCACTTATGAGCATCAGCTGCGCCGCTTTTATACGCTGATTGCGCAGATAGACTGAAAAGCTGGTAGCCAGCTGGGTGTTGAGCAACTCTGATAGTTGATGCGGTTTAATTAACAGCATCTCAGCAAGACTGGAAAGCGACAACTCACTGTCCTGATAGACATTTTTATCCGTAATTAACTGCTGCAGCCGCTGCTTTATATCCTCGCAGTCTATATTCTGTAGAGTGGATGTCTGATATTGCTGGCTGGCCATTTCTTCCAGCGAGCTGAGCAAATGAGGATAGTTCAGCTGAATATGAATGGCTCCGGCAACAGCCACGCAAAGCATAATAATCTGCAGCGGTATAAGCCACTCTATAGCCTGTAAACTAAACATGCCGACCGCTACCACCGCCACCGCCCAGCTCAAAAAAACCGCCGTAAATGCAAACTCTATTTTAAATAAACTGCGTCGCTGCCTCAGCTTATACAAATTCCACGCCAGCACCGCCATATAACTACCACCCAGTATAAATGTCAGCGTGTAAATCCAGTTAAAATATTGCGCAGCAAAATATCCCGCTAGCGCGATAAAAAATGGCAACAGAAAATGCATACTCTGGCCGACTGCCCAGGCCTTTGAGCTGTTTAATATATATTGACTGTACAGGTAAAACAACGGCCCCACCAGTGCCAGAAACAACAGATATACAGCCGCACCTGGTGGGCTTATTTGCAGATACCCGGAAATGTATAGCACCTGAAAAATTTGATTGAAAATTAAAACAAGAAGTAAAGTTTTTGAAACCGCACGGGCAACAGGAGACTCGGTGCGCCGCTGAAAAATCAGCAATAGTGATGAAATAACTGAAAAACCGGCAGCGGCTAATGCTATCTGGTATAACATATCAGGCCAACACATCAGCTCTGGCACAGAGCAGGTTTTAATAATCTGCAAACCATGCCATGAGTGGCTATTTTTTTAATAAAACCGTGCTTCACCATTTTGCCGCGTCTTAAATAATTTTAATATCCAGAAATATTCAGACGGACAGATCTGTATCGCCTCTTCCAGCGCCTGATTCATTGCCAGTGTATCCTGATAATCATCCCCGAGGGGAAAGCCTTTTAACGCGGGCAGTATATGCACAACATATTGATGTGTTTTTTCATCATAGCAGGTCATGCTTGGAAACACATCTGCCCGACATGATTTTGCAAGCCTCCCCAGCACCGGCACACTGGCTTTATCCACACCAAAGAAAGGTGCAAAAAGTGAGCGATCAATCCCCAGGTCTTCATCTGAAAGATAAATAATTACACTGCCGGCTCTGGCATCTTTTATAATGGGTCTCAGGCCGGCTTCTCGTGTATAAGAATAGCCTCCATGACGCAAACGCCCCTTAGCAACGAACCAGTCTATTAGCTTATTTTTAAGGGGTTTAAATATCCCACTGGAAAAGTAACGCATCGCAATTGATGATATAGCCGCTTCCAGCCCCATGCAATGAACCGGCATTAGAATCACTCCCCGGCCATTATCCAGTGCGGCATCAATATGCTCATGACCTTTCATAACTATTCTTTTTTCAAGCTCGCAAAGCGGCGACCACCAGAGCATCCCTAAATGCAATGCGCTGCGCGCCTGGTTTCGATAGTTTTTTCTAATTAATTCTTTTTTTTCTTCTTCCGGCAAATCAGGAAAACACAGGTCAATATTTTTTCTGGAGATACGTCGGCGTTTTTTATTCACCCGCCTCATCAGATCGCCCAGCTTATTTGCCATGACATCCTGCACAGATATAGGCAACAACATAACAAACCAGAGAAATGCGATCATTAACCAACTGCCCCAGTACATGGGTTTTAAAAAGCCGACTTTGAAACCGGCATCATAGGCTAGTGCGCTTTTTATGGGAGCAATATTCTCGGGTCTTCGTTGTTTCATTTCATAGCCACAAAACAGACCTGGTCAGGCTTGCAATCAGACTGGCTGTTGTCTTCTCGATAATATAATAGTTGCATGTCTGAATATACATCCAGCAGTTCACCTCTGCGCAAACGAAAAGCCGCTTTCGATGGCCCCACGCCATTTAACTGCTTACCACTGAAGGTCTGATAAAACAACAGGCCACCCGGATTCAGGTGATCAGATAAATCACGCAAGCTTTTTCTGTATAAAAAATAACTGACAATAATAATATCAAACATTTGCTGGATTTTTATTGTCGATGCTTCAAGGTCTTTCACTTCAGCCCGTAACATAAGCTTTTCTGCTTTAGCTTTTTCATTGATCTTATCTACAGCAATAGATGACAGATCCCAGGCCGTTACATCATAGCCTTTATTGGCCAGTAAAAAACCATTGCCCGCCAGTCCGCAGGCATAATCCAGCACTTTTCCAGTTGGCGGCAATAAACGGAGATTTTCTAATAACACATCGGCGGCGGTTACCTTAGCCATATTTTTTTGCCTGTATACTTCATCCCAGTGCGGCATTATTTTCTCCAGAACGCCGGGGTGAGTAACACCAGCAGGGTAAATATTTCAAGCCGCCCTAACAGCATACCAAAGCTCAGCACCCACTTTGAAAAATCATTAATGCCTGCATAGTTATAGGCCACCTCACCCAGCCCCGGCCCCAGATTATTCAGCGTTGCCGCCACTGCTGAGAATGCCGTTATCTGATCCAGGCCACTGGCCATAATCAGTAACATCATAATAACAAACACCGCCACGTAGGCGGCAAAAAAACCCCACACAGCATCAATGACTGAATCTGCCACCGGGGTTTTACCAACCTTTACGGTTACTATTGCACTCGGATGAATCAGCCGCGTCATTTCACGCATGCCCTGCTTGAGCAACAATATCACCCGAATCACTTTCATACCACCGCCGGTTGAGCCTGCGCAACCACCGATAAAACTGGTAAACAGTAACAGCACCGGCAGAAATCCGGGCCATAAAGTATGCTCAGCTGCCGTAAAGCCGGTAGTGGTGGCAATGGAAACCACGTGAAACACCCCCTGGCGGAGTGACTCATCAAGCCCTGCTGTTGTTTCTGTAATCTGTAGATAGACAACCGTGGCAATGGAGACCTGAAGTATCACCCAGAAATAAACTTTAAACTCAGTATCTTTTATATAAGCCGTAACTTTCCAGTTTCTGAATGCCACAAAGTGTAATGCAAAATTAACCCCGCCCAGAAACATAAAAATAATCGCGACGATTTCTATCATGACACTGTCAAAATAGCCCAGGCTGGCATCATGGGTTGAAAAACCACCAATCGCGACGGTTGAAAAGCTGTGAGACACGGCGTCAAATAAATCCATACCGGCAACCCAGTATGCCAGCGCACATGCCACTGTAAGTGTCAGATAGATATACCAGAGTGCTTTTGCTGTTTGTGTTATTCGTGGCGTTAATTTATTGTCTTTTACAGGGCCCGGGGTTTCTGCTTTGTAGAGCTGCATTCCACCTATGCCCAACATAGGCAATACAGCGACTGCCAGCACAATAATACCCATGCCACCTAACCACTGCAGCTCCTGCCGGTAAAACAGTATTGAATGCGGCAGCTGATTGAGATCAGTCAGCACCGTGGCACCGGTTGTTGTTAAACCGGAAATTGATTCAAAGAAGGCATCGGTTATGGAAATGTCCAGCTGGTCATTCAAAATAAAGGGCAATGCCCCCGATGCTCCCAGTACAAACCAGAACATCACAACAACAAGAAAACCATCTCTTAAACGAAGTTCAGTTTTAACATTTTTCACCGGCAGCCAGAAAACCAGGCCAACCCCTAACAGTGTCAGGTAAGATGTTAAAAACGCATCAAATGTATGCTCCTGATAAATCAGGTCTATTAGCATAGGCGGTATTAGCGTGAAACTAAAAAGCAGTAACAATATACCGGATATGCGCTGTATGACTGTGAAATGCAAATATGCCGCCTGACTTAATTAAGGTTTCTAGAAATGCCCTGAACATGTCACCCCTGACTGATCAGAACACGAAAAAGAAAAAATTGTGATTTTTCTTTTTCTGCATTTTCAATGAATTTTTCACCACTGAGAATGCCTGCACAAATTTAAATAAAGGTAACGCCAACCTGAAACAGCTGCTCTACTTCATGAATTTTTTTCTTATCGATTAAAAACATAATGACATGGTCTTCTGCTTCTATCGCCGTATCATGGTGCGCAATAATAACTTCATCCCCTCTCACAATTGCGCCAATCGTGGTGCCTTCCGGCAGCGCTATTTCTTCTAATACCCGACCAACAACTTTAGACGTTTTACTGTCACCATGGGCAATAACTTCAATGGCTTCTGCCGCTCCACGTCGCAATGAATGCACCGCAACAATGTCACCCCTGCGCACATGGGTTAAAAGTGCGCCAATGGTTACCTGCTCGGGTGAAATCGCAACATCGATGGCTTCCTGGTTTTCCATTAAATCAACATAAGCCGGCCGGTTAATCAGTGACATGGTTTTTCGAGTACCCAGACGCTTGGCCAGCATCGCAGAGAGTATATTCGCTTCATCATCATTGGTCACCGAACAGAAAACATCCATACTGTCGATGTTCTCCTCCAGCAATAATTCCTCATCTGCCGAGTCACCCAGTAAAACAACGGCTTTATTCAGCGACTGCGACAGGTGATGGGCACGCTCAGAATTGCGCTCAACAATTTTCACCTGATGCCGCGCCTCAAGCCGCTCCGCCAGGCGTTTGCCAATATTACCGCCGCCGGCAATAATAATGCGTTTATTGCGTTTATCCAGCTTGCGTAACTCGCGAATGACCACCCGAATGTCATCCCTTTCCGCTATAAAAAAAACTTCATCTCCCGCTTCAATAACGGTATTGCCCATGGGAATAATTGCCCGCCCCCGCCGGTATATTGCGGCTACCCGTGTGTCGGTGCCGGGGGTATGCTCTGGCAGGTCACTTAACTGATGCCCCACCAGGGGGCCGCCATAATAGGCACGCAAACCCACCAGTACCACCTTGCCATCGGCAAAATCCAGCACCTGAAGTGCGCCGGGGTATTCAATGATATTGAAAATATAGTTTGTGACAATTTCTTCCGGGCTGATAATGACATCAACCGGAACCGCATGACCGCGAAAGAGTTCGTTATGTTTAAGATATTGGGCAGAGCGAATACGGGCAATTTTAGTCGGCGTATTATGCAGGGTCCAGGCAACCTGACAGGCAACCATATTAACTTCATCGGTATTGGTCACCGCAATCAACATATCCGTGTCTTCAATTCCAGCCTGTTCAAGTATATTGGGGTGCGCCGCGTTACCCACCACCGTCTGTATATCCATACGGTCACGCAGTTCGTTGAGCACATCGGCACGATTATCCACCAGCGTAATATCATTCGCTTCAGATGCCAGATTGGACGCAACAGATGAGCCGACCTGCCCGGCTCCTAGAATGAGAATTTTCATATCTAATTTTTGTGTTTAATTATGCGCGAAGTGTACGCCTTTCAGCTGCAGTTTCCAGCTTAATCCACATTTTTTACGGGCATCGCCCGAAATACAGCGAAGCCCCTCGTTTACCCTGCCTTTTTCCCCAGCAGCGCGTAATAAAAGCCATCATGACTAAATGATGAGGGAAATAGCTGAACACCAGCACCGCTGGTTTCTATATGCGTTTGTGGCAGCCCCCCAGCAGGAATTTCAATCAGCTCAGCATCCTGTGTATTTTCTAAAAACCATTCAATCTGTTGCTGATTTTCAGCTTTGAACAACGAACAGGTTGCATAAAGCAGTCGGCCACCGGGTTTTAACAGGGGCCAGCTTTTAAGCAGTATTTCACGTTGTAACTCAACCAGCGCCTGAATATCATCCGCCCTGCGCAGTTGCTTAATATCCGGGTGTCGCCGGATAACCCCGCTTGCTGAGCAGGGCACATCCAGTAATATTTTATCGAATGCCTTCCCGTCCCACCAGCTGTCCACATCCGCGGCATCTGCCGCAATCAGTTGAGGCTTAAAACCCAGTCGCTGGCCGTTTTCTTCAACCCGCTGCAATCGCTGCTCTGAAACATCCAGCGCCGTCAGTTTTATATCCGGTTGCAGCTCATAAAGATGGGCCGTTTTACCCCCGGGGGCAGCACAGGCATCCAGAATAATATCACCTGCTGCGGGCTGCAGTATCTGCGCCGCCAGTTGTGCGCCGGCATCCTGCACCGAAAACCAGCCCTGACTAAACCCCGGCAACTGCCGCACATCCCTGGCCTCACTCAAAATAAGTGCGGCCGGAATATTCACAAGTTGTTCAGCCGTTAACTCACACTCATTCTGCAGTGCATTTAAATAATCAGCCACATTTGATCGTTGCAGGTTAATGCGCAAAGTCATGGGAGCAGGTGAAAGGTTTGCCTCTAATAGCGCCGCCCAGTTCTGCGGCCAGTCCTGTTTCAAGCGGTCAATAATCCACTGAGGGTGAGCAAATTTAGCTTCATCCGTTTTCAATCCATCAACCAGCGCCTGTTGCTGGCGAATAAAATTGCGTAAAACCGCATTCACCATATTCGCTGCCCATTTTTTTCTGGATTTGCGCACCTGCTTAACCGCCGCATCAACAACCGCATAATCCGGTACCCGGGTGTGCATTAACTGAAACAGACCTATTAACATCGTTAACTGAATATCAAGGTCTTTAGCTTTCAGCGGTTTTTTCATCAGGGGCTTGAGCAGCGCCTGTAACTGCTGATAAAAACGCAACACACCAAAACTTAACATGCGCACAAATGCGCCATCTCTGGGCTCCAGTTTATCGGTGAGATGTTTAAGCGAACTTAATGACTGCCCCTGCTGCAATACTTCGAGCAGAATGTTTAATGCGATTTTACGCGTCGGCACATTATCAGGCAGATGATTTTGTTTATTTGACATAGCAGAAAGTTCTTCAGGGAATTCAGTTATTCAACAGTGATTCAGGCAGCCCCGTTATTCAGAGAGCTCAGAAGGAAATATTTATTAAAACCGCAAGCAGGCTAACCCAAAACCAGGCCTGATATATCATTTGCATTTACAAACGCATTGACATCCATGGGCTTTTTACCCGGCAACTGAATATTTAATAAACGCAAATAAGCATCTCCCGTCGCAATATCAATTCCCTGCCGCTCACAACGCATCACCTTACCCGGCTGATCACCTGCCACGCCTTCAACCACCTGGGCCTGCCAGATACGCATCATCTGCGGTTTATCATTGCGTTTAATATCAACCGGTGTCTGTGCAACGGGCCAGGCATTAAACGCATTGACCTGCGCCAGTATCTCTTTTGCCGGCTTGCTCCAGTCGATCAACGCTTCTGCTTTCTGTAATTTTTTAGCATAACAGCTCTGGCTATCATCCTGCTTCTCAGCCTGAATCGTCGCGTCTGCAATTGCCGGCAACACCTCCATCAAGGCCTCAGCACCCATAACCGACAGTCGATCGTGCAAACTGGAGCCGGTATCATTTTCTTCAATAGCCAGCGATTTTTTAAACAACATATCGCCGGTGTCCAGCCCTGCATCCATCTGCATAATGGTAATACCGGTTTCTTTATCCGCCGCCAGAATGGCCCGCTGTATTGGTGCCGCGCCGCGCCAACGGGGCAACAGTGATGCGTGAATATTAATGCATCCCAGACGTGGAGCATCGAGAATGACTTGCGGCAGTATAATGCCATAAGCCACCACCACCATTAAATCGGCCTGCAATTCAATTAAAGGCTGCTGGTCTTCTGGCGCTTTGAGTTTTTCCGGCTGGTACACGGCAATGCCATGCTCAAGTGCACAGGCCTTTACCGGGCTCGGCGTCAGTTTGCGACCTCGCCCTGCGGGACGATCCGGCTGAGTGTATACCGCAACCACTTCATGGGGCGAATCGATTAATGCCTGTAAAGGCGGCACTGAAAAATCCGGGGTACCTGCAAAAATAATTTTTAACGCTTGTTGGCTCACTACATAACCTCTGCTTTTTGTGCTTTTTCCAGCTTCTTTTTTATACGGTTACGCTTTAACGGCGACAGATAATCAACAAACAGCCTGCCGTCGAGATGATCCAGCTCATGCTGTATGCAAATGGCAAGCAGGCCATCGTCTTCCAGCTCAAAAGCCTCTCCCTCCGGGTTAAGCGCCTTTACTTTAATATGCTCTGCCCGTTCCACGGTTTCAAACACACCGGGCACAGATAAACAGCCCTCTTCGTGCTGCTCAACCCCATCTTCTTCAACAATAACCGGGTTAATCAGACAAACCGGCTGGTCTTTATCCTCCGATACATCAATTACCACAATACGCTGATGCACATTAACCTGGGTTGCGGCAAGGCCAATACCGGGAGCCGCATACATGGTTTCAAACATATCATCGACCAGGGTACGTATTTCATCGGTGACAAGATCGACGGCTTTGGCTTTTGTGCGCAGACGCTCATCAGGAAACTTTAAAATTTCCAGCAGGGGCATAAATTCTACCTTTTCTAAACTTTGGGTGTTCTAAAATGAACATCTAAAAACGCGCTTTCAAGCCAGTTTGACTGACCGAAAAAGCTGTAAATCAGCAGTTTCTCATATTGCCGGAACAATTCCTACCATCAACCACCTGTTATGAAATGAACACCATACAGGCGATAGCGAACGGATAAGCAGTTAAAGTTTCTATAATTTTCAATGACTTGCTTGCTAATTTATACATTAAACCGGTGAATTAACAGCAAAACTCGTCAAATCACTCACACAACCGTAAAAAAGCAGATATTATATCTATTGACGATTACTGATGAAACTTACTTCATTAATTCAAGTTTATCAGCTAAACTCTTGAAAACCACGGATAAATATGGGGATTCATACCTTGGATATTAAAGCACTCAGGTTCAGCTGTGGACGCTTTGCATCATTAATTATATCAGCTGTGCTTTTATCTGCCTGCTCTAGTACACCTAGCGAGCCAGAAAATAACGAAATCACAGAACCTGCACCTTTCGAAGCACAATCAGGCAGCATTGAGCCTGTGGCCACTGAAAGCGCAGACCTGGCACCGGTACAAACTCAAAATATTCAGCTGGCGGAAAACCACCCGCAGGAGTATGTCGTAAAAAAAGGCGACACATTGTGGGATATTTCGGCCATGTTTTTACGCGACCCCTGGTACTGGCCAGAAATCTGGCAACGTAATCCACAGGTTCAGAACCCCCACCTGATTTACCCCGGCGATATCCTCACACTGGTTTATGTCAATGGCATGCCCCAGATACAGCTCACACGCCCGGATGGCAGTGTCACCCGCAGCGAAGGCTATGACAGCAGTGGCCGTAAATACGTAAAACTGTCGCCATCTATTCGCCGACAGTCACTCAATGATGCCATACCCAGTATACCCGCAGACGCCGTACGCCAGTTTTTAACCCGCCCACGGGTTATCACTGAAGAAGAGTGGGAAGATGCACCCTATATTGTAGGCAGCGATGATGCCCACCTTATATTAGGTGCCGGCAATAAAGTTTATGTGAGTGGCGAGCTCGACAAAGAACGCATTCGTTACAGCGTATTCCGCAAGGGCAACCTCCTGGAAGACCCTGACACGGGTGACTTACTGGGCTTTGAAGTGATTTATGCCGGTGAAGTTAGAATTAATACATACGGAAGCCCGTCGACAGGCGACCTGCTCAGCACCTCCCGTGAAGTGCTGATTGGTGACCGTTTAATGTCAACAGATAAAACCGGCATTGATGAAAAATACTTCCCACGCCTGCCGGATCAGATGATTGATGGAACAATCATCTCGCTCTTCGATGCCATTGCATCCATCGCCAAGTACCAGATCGCGGTGATTAACCGCGGCAGCAACCACGGCCTGGAGGTTGGCCACCTGTTAGCGACCTACCAACGCGGCGCAGTGGCCCGGGATCGCTTTAAAAGCAGTAACGGTGCCGACCTTGAAGTTCAGCTGCCGGATGAACGCAGCGGTATTATGATGGTATTTAAAGTGTTTGATCAGGTCAGCTACGGCCTCATTCTTAAATCTACACGCACCATAAGCAAACTCGACCGGGTTGAAAAACCCAGATAAAATTCAGATAATCACGGTTACCTGATATATTGCCGACGGTTGTACTGCAACCGTCGGCAATACTTTTTACAGAACACCCCGCCTCACTCCCACGAAACATGCCGATCTAGTGGCCTGTACGATCACCTGAACGATCGGCCAAATAATCATTTGCCTTTCTAATTTCAACCGTTTTAAACTACCCGTCTACACTCTATTGCTATCGAACACCACTATTAACAGGCACTGCTATGGATGCACTATCATCGGATGAACTCAATAACCGGCTCAGGCTGGTACGCTGCAACCTGCCCCCCAGAACCCTGTTTCAACTACTCGAAAAGCTATTATGCTGCGAAGCGATATTTTCTGCCACTCAGGCTCAGCTGCAAGCATGCGCTTTAAATCCGGCACAGATCAAACGCATTCAAGCGGCCGGCAGTGACGCCGATAGCGAGCGCGACCTGCAACGTGACCGGGCCTGGCTGAACAGCCACAATCACGGCATACTCTTTTATGACCGCCCGGGCTACCCGCCGCAGTTACTGGAAATCAGCGACCCACCCTATGCACTCTTCTATATAGGCGACACCGACTACCTGCTACAGCCCCAGCTGGCCATGGTGGGCAGTCGCACCCCCACCGCTGCAGGCACACAAACAGCAGAAAACTTTGCTCAACACCTTTCAGCCAAAGGCATCACCATTACCAGCGGACTGGCCCACGGCATTGATGCTGCGAGTCACCGGGGGGCACTTAAAGGTATTGGCGGCAGCATTGCCGTGGTTGCCAATGGCCTGCACACCATCTACCCCAAAGCAAATACACAACTGGCAGAAGCCATTTCTAATAATGGTTGTATTATCAGCGAATCGGCGGTGGGCATTTCACCACAGAAAAGCCTGTTTCCCCGTCGCAACCGCATTATCAGTGGCTTAAGCATGGGCACACTGGTCACCGAAGCGGCCATTAACAGCGGCTCTTTAATCACCACCCGCCACGCCATGGAACAGGGAAAAGAGATTTTCGCCATTCCCGGATCTATTCATAACCCCCTGGCAAAAGGCTGCCACAGGCTGATAAAAGCCGGCGCAAAACTGGTAGAAACAGCCGAAGACATACTCGAAGAACTGTTTCCGCTGGTAAATTCCTCCTCGATTAGCCATACTAGCGGCAGTGAGCCTGAACAACCGAGCGAAAATAACGCACCGAAGCAGGCAGAAAACACACAGGAAGAGCTTGATAACAGCTATCATATTCTATTAAAAACCATGGAATATGAACCAGTAGCTATTGACGATCTGGTAGAACGCAGTAATCTGAGCGTATCGGAAATTGCCTCCATGCTGTTAATACTGGAACTGCAGGGAGAGGTAGTATCACAAAATGGGCTATACTCTCGCACAGCCAACAACCGTGCGAGTTAAGAGAAATTATATGAAACAAAATGTTGTAGATGTTCTGATGTATTTATTTGAGAACATCATTACAGATGAAAACCCGGTGCTTCCTGAGCACGAATATATGTTTGACCGCCTCGAAGATATGGGCTTTCCTCAGCATGAAATACTGCTGGCCTTCGACTGGCTGGAAGATCTGGCAGAAATTCACACAGAGCAAATGTCCAGCGATGATGAACACGCTGTGCTGAGCCAGCCTCTGAACCAGTCTATACGGGTTTACAGCGAACTGGAAAAAATACTGCTTGAACCCGACTGCATTAGCTTTCTGATGCATCTGGAACAAAACAAAATCATCAACACCCTGAGCCGTGAAATTATTCTCGACCGGGTAACAGCGCTGGACGTAGAACTGGAACTTGAGCAGCTAAAATGGATCGTAATGATCGTACTTTATAGCCAGCCAGGAGAAGAAAATGCCTATTTCTGGATGGAAAATTTGATTTTTGACAACACTATGAGCTATATGCAATAAAGCAAACAAACTAGCTTCCTTTTTTATAACGTTAAATACTAAAAGAAAAATATAATCCTCCATGAGTAACAGTCTGCTAATTGTAGAGTCACCCGCCAAAGCTAAAACCATTAAAAAATACCTGGGTAAGGGGTTTCATGTCCTGGCCTCCTACGGCCATGTGCGAGACCTGATACCCAAAACCGGTGCCATCGACACCGACAATGACTTCACCATGAAATACCAGCTCATTGAAAAAAATGAGAAACACGTCGAAGCCATAAAAAAAGCCCTGAAAAAAGCCGATACCCTCTATCTCGCGACCGACCTCGACCGCGAGGGAGAAGCCATTTCATGGCATCTGTATGAACTGCTTAAGGAGTCTGGCTCACTCAAAGATAAAACCGTTCACCGCATTGCCTTTAACGAAATTACCAAACGCGCATTAAACGAGGCGGTAAACTCACCTCGTGAACTTTCCATGCCCATGGTGAACGCGCAACAGGCACGGCGCGCACTGGATTATCTGGTGGGCTTTAACCTCTCGCCCCTGCTCTGGAAAAAAGTACAGCGAGGCCTGTCTGCCGGGCGCGTACAAAGCCCTGCGCTGCGCATGATCGTAAGCCGCGAAGAAGAAATTGAAGCCTTCGACCCGCAGGAATACTGGACCATCGAAGCCGACAGCGCGAAAAACGGCAAAGACATCACCAGTAAACTGCGCATTTATAAAAATGAAAAAGTCAGCCAGTTCACCATTAACAACTCCGAACGGGCAGCAGAAGCAGAAAGCACTTTAAATGCCGCCGCCGGTGGTGTGCTGAAAGTTATAAAAATTGAGAAAAAGCAACGCAAGCGCAACCCTTCAGCCCCCTTTACCACTTCAACACTGCAACAGGAAGCCTCTCGAAAACTGCGCTTCTCGGCACAGCGCACCATGCGCACCGCACAGCAACTGTATGAAGGCATCGACCTGGGGGGCGAAACCGTTGGCTTAATCAGCTATATGCGAACCGACTCGCTGATGCTTTCACAGGATGCATTAGCCGAGCTGCGCGAATTAATTGCCGAGCGTTACGGCAACGACAACCTGCCTGAAGAAATACGTGTATTTAAAAACAAATCTAAAAATGCGCAGGAGGCTCACGAAGCCATCCGCCCGACTTCAGCAAAATTAATTCCGGATGAAATAAAAAGTTACCTGAAGCCCGATCAGTATAAATTATACGAACTGATCTGGAAGCGTACCGTCGCCTGTCAAATGATTCACGCCACCCTGGACACCGTCGCCGTAGACTTGCAGTGCGGCAATGACAACCAGTTTCGTGCAAACGGCTCCACCATAAAACATCCGGGCTTTATGTCGGTGTATATGGAAGGCCAGGACGATGACAGCGACAGCGATGAAAAAAATGGTGACGACAAAAATAACACCGGCAAAAAAGCCAAACCAGACGATGAAAAACTACTGCCTCCGCTGCAGGAAGGTGAAGAATTAAAACTGCTGGAAATACGCACCGATCAGCACTTTACCGAACCACCGCCCAGATACACCGAGGCCAGCCTGGTAAAAGCACTGGAAGAATACGGCATTGGCCGCCCCTCCACTTATGCCAGTATTATTTCTACACTGCAGAACAGAGAATACGTAGAAAACGAAAACCGCAAATTCACCCCCACGGATATGGGGCGCATCGTTAACAGCTTTTTAACTCAGTATTTTACTGACTATGTTGACTATGACTTCACCGCGCGACTGGAAGACGAGCTGGATGCTATCTCCCGTGGTGACGGTGAATGGCTGCCATTAATGAAAAATTTCTGGTCACCGTTTATAAAAAAAGTAGAAGACATCGACGAAAATGTCAGCCGCGCTGATGTGGCGCAAAGCCGTGACGTGGGCACAGACAAAGAAAGCGGCAAACCCATTACCGTGCGCATGGGCCCCTACGGCCCGTTTGCTCAAATTGGCGACAAGGACGACGAAGACAAACCCCGTTTTGCCAGCCTCAAACCCGGCCAGAAAATGGCGGACATTACCATGGACAATGTCTATGACCTGTTCGTACTGCCACGGGTTCTGGGAGAAACGGATGAAGGCGAAGAAGTCAGCAGCAATGTCGGGCGCTTTGGCCCCTATGTGAAATTCGGCAAATTCTTTGTTTCTATTCGCAAGGAATTTCAGGAAAAAGGCATCGACCCTTACAATATCGACTTTGAAACCGCCATGATACTGGTGCGTGAAAAGAAAGAGTTCGAAGCCAATAAATACATTAAAACCTTTGACGATTCCGAAATTCAGGTGCTCAATGGCCGCTATGGCCCCTATATAACCGATGGCTATAAAAACGCCAAAATTCCCAAAGACCGGGAACCCGCCAGCCTGACACTGGAAGAGTGCGAAAAACTCGTCGCCGAGGCACCGGAGCGCAAAGGCAAAAAGAAAAAGCTCGCTAAAAAGAAAGTCGCAAAGAAAAAAACCGTTAAGAAAAAAGCCGCCAAAAAGAAGACAGTAAAAAAGAAAGCCGCTAAAAAGAAGGCCGTA
>UOFI01000050.1_pt1 | contig 57978 bp, 58 predicted proteins | sample 1988361 | NCBI WGS metagenome assembly UOFI01 (sample SAMEA4712194, study PRJEB27164) | hydrothermal vent metagenome | biome: marine basaltic hydrothermal vent biome; feature: marine hydrothermal vent; material: mineral | place: Pacific Ocean | collected 2011-06-14/2011-07-23 | depth 1689 m
TTGCTGGTTACCAAGGCGTTAGAACCCTAAAAAAGGACATCAATGTTTTCAGCATTAACCAAATCACTAAAATCAGAACAGACTTTTTCCAGTTTTCAGTCAAATTTATTATCAGGACTGACTGTTGGTGTCATCGCTCTCCCATTATCAATGGCATTAGCCATTGCAAGTGGAGTAGCACCTCAACATGGATTATATACGGCCATGGTAGCAGGCATTATTACCGCTCTTTCTGGTGGCTCAAAAGTAAATATTTCCGGCCCTACGGCTGCATTTGTGGTTGTATTACTACCCATTGTTCATCAGTATGGGTTAGGAGGATTATTAATCAGCGGCTTTATGGCTGGAATCATCCTTATCCTTATGGGGGTCATTAAGTTAGGTCGCCTGGTTGAAATCATCCCTTACCCCGTCACTATTGGCTTCACTTCAGGAATTGGGGTGGTTATTGCCACGTTTCAAATCAAAGATTTCTTGGGTTTAAATATTGACTCATTGGAGGGTGATTATTTTGAAAAATTAATTCAACTATTTCTATCTTTCCCGACAATTAATTCGCATGAAACACTTATCGGCATTCTTACCTTAAGTGTTTTAATCTTCTGGCCAAAATGCAAATCAAGGATACCCGGTCACTTAGTTGCTCTTTTTCTTGGTTCAGTTGCTGCTTGGCTTCTTGGTCAACTAAGCCATGATTTTTCAGTGGCAACTATAGGTAGTCGGTTCCATTATGAATTAAATGGCATTATGGGTAATGGAATACCGCCTATCCTGCCGATATTTGAATGGCCATGGAATTTACCCAATGCCGATGGTATCCCAATTGGTATTAGTTTTCATCTTATTAGCGTATTGCTTTCCTCTGGTATTACGATTGCCATATTAGGCTCATTGGAATCACTACTTTGTGCCGTGGTCGCTGATGGCATGTCGGGTAAAAAACACAATCCTGACGACGAGCTTATTGGACAAGGCATTGGTAATTTAGTTGCACCATTATTTGGTGGTATACCTGCAACGGCAGCGATAGCTCGAACCACAGCAAATATTAGAGCCGGGGGAACATCCCCTTTGTCCTCGGTGTTTCATAGCCTTTTTATTGTCGTATCCATCCTTTTTCTTTCTCCATTACTCGCTTATATTCCAATGGCTTCTATGGCTGCCTTGTTGCTGATGGTGGCATGGAATATGAGTGAAATAAAACACTTCACACGTATAGTAAAAATCGCCCCAAAAGATGATGTCATTACTTTATTAACCTGCTTTTTACTAACGGTAGTTTTTGATATGACGGTTGCGGTTGGTGTCGGAATAGGGCTTGCGGCAGTATTATTTATTCGTAGAAGCATAAGGCTTGTAGAAACAAATCAACTTGAGAGAGATAATCATCTTAATCTACCGAAAGAAATTTCACTTTATACTATCAATGGACCCTTATTTTTTGGAAGTGCTCAGCAAGCTATAAAAAACATCACTGACATTATTCCTGAAATCAGAGTCGTTATACTTGATATGTCAGAAGTGACCATGCTTGATATGACAGCAATTATTGCAGTAGAGGGCATCGTTAAAGAACTATCAGCTCATAAAGTAGGTTTGGTTATAAATAATTTACAACCTCGTATGATTCTTAAACTAAGACGTGCAGATGTTCGTAAAAAAACAGGAAGTATTGCCTTTTCAAGAACAGTGGATGAGGCATTAGAAGAAACAAAAAAAATGCTCTAACGAATAAGGATAGATTGTGAGACCAGCGGGACCCACAATCTTACTCGGTTATTGAACAAGCCCTCTGAATTTTAATATGACTGGCATACTAAAAAGATAAAAACCAGCCAATGACACCTGTAAAAATTTAAAAATAATTATTAATTACAGGCTTCTATATTTATCGAGATGTTTTTCTGGTTTTGAGCGGGTTTTATCGGGACAGCCATGCTAATAAATCAGGGAAACAGCATATTAATCAATGGATTAGTATAATTTTTAGATTATTGGTATGGGTGTCTGTTTAAGTTATGTCAAATGTTGGGATGGATGTCTGTTTAAGTTACCGATGCGGATACGCTTAAGAAACTTGAAGCACTGCATGAGTTTCTTACTTCGCTTAGAGGAGCTTATAGTGGGCTTTTGTTTTTAGAGGACTTGAGTTGTTTTGCGAATTTCATAATAGATGCAATGCCTAATTCCATTTTCGCTCTTGCTGAGCTATTTGCAGAATGTACGACTATTTTAGGCGGATAAAACCCTTCAGTTGCAACGGCCTCTTCAATCCATAACACAACATCATAACCCGTCCCTCTCTCATCATCACCTAGATCATGATCAAGACTAATCTCCTCCACCTGTCCAGTTTTTAAAAACGTGATAGCTTCATCTGGCCAGTAAACATGCGTCCAGCCTTCGGGCGCTTTACGAAGATCATCAAGATAAACTTTCATATTTTCAACTTTATAAATACTATATCTATTATGGAACATAATAAGACAGCCACTTTTAAAAAGATAAAAACAACAAAATAATGCGCAGTTAATTCTAAAAAAAAGTACTATCAGGACAGCCATGCTAACCCGCCCTAAGCCCCCTCCTACCCCCTCTGGGTTAGCTGTTCGCTATTAAGCACGGTAGGGGTTAACACTGTTGCTGCCGCTACGAACAACTCCACTAATCTTTTGATTAATATAGCATTTCTCTAATTTATTGGCATGGCTGTCTCGATTATTGCGCTGGGGATTTATGCAGTAAGACTTTGATTTTTTTGAAAATTGTCCCCAAAAACGAGTGATTGAATCTACCATATTAACGTCATCCATAAAGTAATAGTTGGGGTGTTAGACATAAACTTAATATGACAGGCATACTAAAAAAGATAAAAACCAGTCAATGACACCTGTCAAAATTTAAAAACAATTATTGATTTCAGATTTTTATGTTTATCGAGATGTTTTGACGGTTTTTGCTTTAAATAAATGAAATGCCCAGCACACTCTATCAAGATAGATATGTCAATAATTCCGCTAATGCATTAATTAATATCGTGGTTGCAGGGTGCAACTGATTTATTCAGGTTTAATAAACCTCTTCATATCTTCCAGAATATAGTAACTGGCAGGCACCAGTAACAAACTGACAATTGTGGCAAATACAACCCCGAACGCCAGTGATACCGCCATGGGTATTAAAAACTGCGCCTGGACACTCTTTTCCAGCATCAGCGGGGTTAACCCGGCAAAAGTGGTTAATGATGTCAGCACTATCGGCCTGAATCGGGCGGCTCCCGCATCACGTATCGCCTGGCTTAGCTCAACACCCTCCTGACGCTTTCGATTAATATAGTCAACCAGTACCAGGTTATCATTAACCACAACCCCGGCTACCGCAATCATGCCACTCAGTGACAACAGGCTGACATCAAGTCCCAACAGCATGTGACCCAGTATTGCACCGATTAAGCCAAAGGGAATCGCGCTCATTACCATCAACGGCTGAGAGTATGATTTAAAGGGTATAGCCATTAAAATATAAATGCCCAGCAATGCCAGAATAAACCCCCTGTACATCGCATCTATCAATTCATCCTGATCTTTCTGCCCACCCGATTTACTCCACTTAACACCTGAAAAATTCTCATCAAAATGTTCAAAAAAATCTTTACTTAAACTTTCTTTAACCTGAGCCGCCACCGCTTTTGTTTCATCCACTCGTGCACTGACTTTAATAACACGCTTACGATCAATACGTAATATTTGCGAAGGGCTGGATGTATATTCAATATTTGCAACTTCCAATAGCGGAATGTCAGCGCCATCATCCAGGTGAATAAACATGGTTTCAAGATAATACAAAGACTGACGTTGATTTTTAGGGTATCGAACAAAAACTTTAACGTCGTCCCGGCCACGTTGAATGCGCTGAACTTCCTCCCCGTAAAAGGCCTGTCGCACCTGCCTTGCCAGTGTTTCTACCGTAACGCCCAGATACTCAGCCTGTGGCTTTAAATGCAAGCGAATTTCTTTTTTACCCGCTTCGTAACTGTCCTGAATGTCATAGACACCGGTATAATTCTGTAATTGCTTTTTCAATGCATTGGCGGCGACAATTAAGTCGTCAGTATTCAGCCCCGTTAGTTCAATATTAATGTCAGGCCCTGAGTTTCTTAAACTGGCCTGAAACGATAACTGTGTTGCCGCCGGAATTTTACCTACCGCCTGGCGCCAGAGTTTAATCACTTCTGAGCTTTCAAGCTCACGCTCCTCGGAAGCCAGTAAAGCAAGTGAAACCTCACCAACATGCCCACCCTGCTTTCCATTGCGGCTCATTGACTGCAAACCTACAGTTGAAACTATGTTTTCTATATAATTTTTACCTGTACGTAACCTTAACTGCTCATGCAGCTGTTGCGCTGCACGCTCTATTCTGTCAATTGCCTGCTGTGTTTTTTCCACCGGGGTGCCCTGTGGAAAACTAAAACTGGCCACCGCAATATCGCTTTCCACTTTTGGAAAAAACGACAGATGAAGCCAGCCAGCTGACAATATAGACACAAAAACAATAAACACCGCTACAAATGTTGCCAGTGTTGCATAACGCCAATGCAATATTTTTTGTAGAAACGGACGATATGAAAATTCGATAAAATTTTCTAACCAGCTCGAAAAGCGTTTTTGAAACTCTGAAAATTTTCCTTTGCTGCTTGACTGAACCTTGATAGACGCCAGATGTGCAGGTAACACAAAAAGACATTCGACCAGGGAAAACAGGAGGGTCAAAATCACCACCAGTGGAATCACCATCCATAAACGACCTTCCGGCCCCGGTAGAAAAAGAATCGGCATAAAGGCAACAACACTGGTTAATACTGCAAATATAACCGGTTTTGATACATCCTGAGCGCCGGCAATTGCTCCCTCCAGACCTAAACGGCCTTTTAGGTGAAATTTATGAATATTTTCACCAACAACGATGGCATCATCGACCACGATCCCTAACACCAGAATAAAGCCAAACATCGAAATCATATTTATGGAGCCATCAAAATTGGGTAATAACCAGAAGGCTCCCATAAATGAAACGGGAATACCCAGGCTTACCCAGAAGGCCAAACGAAACCGGAGAAACAACACCAAAATCATAAAAACCAGAAACAAACCTGTTAATGCGTTTCTGATTAACAGGTACATTCTACTTTTATAATAATCTGATTTATCTTGCCAGATATTGATGCTAATACCTTGTGGCAAGGTGCTGGACTTATTTTTAATATATGATTTAACGCTCTCAGCTATGTCTAGAATGTTTTGCTCACCCACCCGGTAAACGGTTATTAACACCCCTGGATTGCCGTTAAATCGACCGCTGAAGGTTACATCTTCAAAGCCGTCAACAACCCTCGCCACATCTGAGAGTTTTACAGAACTACCATCACGGCTTAACCTCAGCTTTATTTTTTCAAAATCCTCTCCACTGTATGCCTGTGCCTTTGTTCTCAATAACACATCACCCGCAGCGGTTTTCAGATTGCCTGCGGGCAGATCCAGTGACGCACTGCGCACCGCGCCTGCTACTTCATCAAAACTCAAATCGTATTCATGCAAACTCGCTTCAGACAGTTCTATAGATACTTCATAATTTCGTGCATTAACCAACTCGACCTGTGTGATGGACTTAAGCTCTGTCAGTTCATCACGAACCGTTTCAGCAATTTGCTGCAGTGTGCGCCCATCTGCTTCACCGGACACCACCACACTGGTGACACTGCTTTTAATACTGATTTCCCGAATTACCGGACGCTCCGCCTGTTCCGGGAAAGTTGTTATTGCATCGACTCTGGACTGTATTTCGTCCATCACCTTGCGCGTTTCATAATTGCCTTCTATGTCTGCCTGTACCAGGCAGGAGCCTTCTACCGCATTACTGACCAGTTCACGAACCCCTTCGATATCGAAGATGCTTTCTTCCACCCGCACACACAAAGCCTGCTCCACCTCTTTTGGAGATGCTCCCGGGTACACGACCGTTATTGAAACTCTGTCCAGCGAAATATTAGGTATCAGTTCTTTGCGGGTATTTTGCAGCGACAAAAGACCCGCAACAACAATCAACACCATCATTAAATTTGCAGCAACCTGATTTTCTGCAAACCATGCAATCAGTTTATTCATTTACAGTCTCAGGCAGAGCATTTGAATTCAGGCCTGAAGCAGACGTATTAAGCGCCTGTAAATGCATGCCTTCTAGCGGATAATCTATCGCATTTATTATCACCCGGTTGCCCTGGGCTAAACCGGATTTTATATAAATATAGGCTTCATCTTTTGTGTATATCTCAACTGTTTTTTTATGTAGGCGATTATTTTCATCAATCACCCAGACTTCATTACCCGAACGCAACGATGACCTTGGCAATTTAATCACTGCATTTTTTTGCTCACCTGTTAAACGCGCCTTAACAAACATACCCGGGGTTAAGGATGGCCGCTGTGGTTTTTTCTCATCATATGCATAGGGGGCAGCTACTTCAGCAACAATATAAACCAGCCGATTTCGCTCATCTAATTCCCCTTCCAGATGACTTAATTTTGCGGTCCAGCTATATGCGCGTGAAAAATACTCTGACATTAATTCCACATCAACGCTACCCAGGCGATTTTCCTCCCTTAAGGAAACACCCAGTAGCTCCATTTGGTATAAACTAATCGGCAAGCGCACTTCGACCATATTGGTTGAATAAATATCAGCTAGCACGGTTCCCGTGCTGACATATTGTCCAATATCCACGTCTTTCTTTATAACCCTGCCATCAAATGGTGCCTTCACAATAGTGCGCTGTAACTGTAGCTGAGATATTTTCAACTCCGCTTCTGCCGCCTGCAAATTAGCGCGTGCTTCTGCCAGATGCGGTTTTCTCAGCGCATATGCGGTTGATTTTGACGGGTCACGCCCAATCTGCTTTAAATCATACTTCGCCTGTCCCGCCTCTATCTCAACTTTTACCAGCTGTTGCTGTGCTGCCGCTACCTGAGCTCTTGCTCGACTGATAGCCAGACGATAATCGGTATCATCAATATTAAGTAATAAGTCGCCTTTTTTAAAGAAACCACCATTAGATTTTAGCTGTGCCATATGTGTGATACGACCGCTGACCTCCGCCACAAGATCAATATGTGTTTTTGCAGTGACACTGCCCTGGGATAACACCGTCATTGGTAAAGACTCTGTCTTTGCCAGAACAAACTCGGCCAGCGGCAATTCTTCAATGACCTGCTGTTTTTCAGCCACTGGCTTAAAGGCAAACAGGGAAATGGAAACAACAATTGCAACGATAAGAATTACGCCAACAACAACGATTTCTTTTTTAAAAAATAACTTTATATTCATCTATTTTTAGTTTTTAATCCATTTCTAGTCTATTAGTTTTTTGCGGTTATCATCTGTAAATTCCACTTTTTCTATTTTTTCAAAACGTGAACTGATTTTTTTCGCAGATGTATTTACATCATTAACATCTTTGCTTGCCTGCTCAATATGTTTTGATAAGTTATCCATTCTTATCTGAAAGCGTGAAAAATCTTTTGATAATACCGTTAGATGTTGCTGTATTAAATGCACCTGTTGCCGTGTAGCAGAATCTTTTAACACCGCTCTTGCCGTTGTTAAAACAGCCATTAGCGTAGTTGGCGACACCAGCCATACTTTTGCTCGCTGAGCCTCTTCAACGAGATCATAATAATGTGCGTGTATTTCTGAAAAAATAGCTTCGGCAGGAATAAACATAACCGCACCATCCGCTGTTTCACCGGCAATGATGTATTTATTTGCTATATCATAAATATGTTTTTTGATATCTTTTTTAAATTGCTTCTCTGCCTGCAGTCGCTCAGATTCAGCACAGCCAATATCTGTCATCTTACGATATGACTCCAGCGGAAATTTTGAATCTATAGCAATATTACCACTGGGCTCCGGTAAAAATAGCATACAGTCTACCCGAGTATTATTTGACAATGTCCGTTGAAGTGAAAAACTGCTTTCCGGCATTACATTTCTGACCAGTGCGGCAAGCTGCACTTCTCCAAACGCACCTCTGGAGCGCTTATCTGCCAGCACCTCCTGTAGACTAACAACGTTGCCCGATAGTTCCGTAATCTTCTTCTGAGCCTCATCAATCAGCGCCAGCCTCTTCACTACATCCGCAAATGTTGCCGTGGTTTTTTCAAAGCCCTCACTCAGGCGTTTATCGACCTGAGTCGATATTTCTTTTAACCGCTCATCAGTAGACCTCGTCAGTGCGTCCACCTTATCCCCCAGTTCCCTGCCGTTTTTCTGCAGAGCCTCCGTAACCTGTTTGCGCACTTCCCCCATTCCCAGGGTCAGGTTTTCCTGCTGTATTTTCAGTGCATCAAGCTGGCGCTTATCAAAAGTTTCACGGTTTTTATTCAGATTCTGGTTTAATGCCTGCGCACTGTTATTTAGCCTGTCAGACAGGTGGTTCGTCAGCTCTCCCATGCGTTTTTCCTGGCTACTTTGCTGCTCATGGATACGATCAAGCAGCGCACTTTGCATTTCAGAGAGTTGCTTTAGCTGTACATACTGCGACTCTGCCAGTTTTTCAAATAATAACTGCTGAAATTCGGCATTATTATTTCCTCTCGCCCGGGTAAACCACCACAATATCAGCACAATGATGACACTAATAACGATAACACCAATTAATATAAGCTTATTATCCACTCACAATCACTCTAATTAATATTAAAATACCAATATCCACCAGCGGAGCCCCCTGTAATGTTAACCTCTGAAAATCGCATACAACGTTTAATATAAAGATTTTTTATAAGATATCATAATGAACAATATTCTTCTTACCGGCATAGCTACACTCGATATTGTTAATTTGCTGCAACGCTTCCCCGATGAAGACAGTGAAGTCAGGGCGCTTTCTCAGCAGGTTCGCAGCGGTGGCAATGCGGCTAATTCTGCAATCGTTCTCAAACAGCTGGGTTTCAATGCTTTTCTTCTGTCGAATATGGCGGATGACAGCAATGCCAACGTGATATTTTCACTGTTGCATGAACAGGGCATTAATACCAGCCTCTGCACTGTGCAGAAGAACAGCTCGACACCCACATCGTATATTTCAACCAGTCAACAAAATGCATCCCGAACCATTATCCACCACCGACAACTGAATGAGCTGGATGCCAGTAACTTCCTTCTACTGGACCTGTCACACTATGACTGGTTGCACTTTGAGGCTCGTAATTGCCCGCAGCTCAAAACCATGCTGGAATATGCAAAAACATATAACAAACCCATTTCAATTGAGTTAGAAAAGCCCCGCGACAAGCTTCAGGGCATAGCCGATTTTGCCGATATTCTGTTTATTTCAAAGCCCTTCGCCGAATCTCTGTCTTTGCATACAGCAGCACATTGTATTGAGCACTTTAACAGACTTTATCCTGATAAAATTATAACCTGCACCTGGGGTGCTGAAGGAGCCTGGGCGAGCGACCAGGCACAGGTCATTCACCAGCCCGCGTTTAGCGTTAACTCGATTATAGAAACATTAGGCGCGGGTGACGCTTTTAATGCCGGCTTTATTCGCTCACAGTTAAAACAGTTGAATATAGCGGATTCACTGGCGTTTGCCTGCCGTCTCGCCGCCAGCAAATGCGCCCAAACAGGTTTTGACGGGTTATACTCTGCTATACAGGAGTAACAATGACACAGCATTTATGCCACAACAATGAAATACCAGACCCCGGCTCAAAAGGCATTTGCTTAAAACAGGGCAGCAACGAACGCCTGTTATTTCTGGTTAAAAAACAGGGTCAGGTATATGCCTATGAAAACAAATGCCCACATGCGGGCATTAATCTCGAATGGCAGGAAGATGACTTTCTGGACAATGAGCTCGAGCATATACAATGCACGGTACACGGAGCCTTATTTCAGATAGAAACCGGCAACTGCCTGGGCGGCCCCTGCAATGGCGCTGGCTTAACCTCAGTTGCGATAGAAAGAGACAATGATGGGAATATTTTATTGAGCTGATACTCCAGCACAACATTTCTTAAATTTTTTACCACTGCCACAGAAGCAGGGGTCATTCCTTCCCGGTCGCTTAATGGATGCGCCACTGCCCGGCTCTATCTGCTCACCATCGACATAAAACCAGATACCTTCATCCGATAAAAATCGACTGCGCTCATGCATCTGCCCCATCACGCCGTTACATCTATAATCGGCAATAAACTCCACAAAAGCCGTTTTTTCTGTGCATTCGTTCGTGACCTTACTCACACTAATCAACTTTAAACCCAGCCAGTCGGTATTTTCATCAAACTCAATATCACGGGGCCGCGTACTGCTGTGCCAGCTTTGCAAAATATAATGTCTGTTAACTGTTTTAAACGCCGTATATCTGGACCTCATCAGCTCCGCAGCACTCAGCGCTTTTCTTCGCCCCTCTATGATTGCCATGCAGCAGTCGTCAACCTTTCGGCCTCTTCCGCAAACACACATCGGCGCAAGAACTTTGCCTTTTTTACTCATAAGCCATTGTTTCTTATAGTTTAATTTGAAATTCGTTCGGTATATCACTCTGCCCTGCAAATTCTAATACTTACGTCTTATTATTTCATTATGAATATTGACAAGTTAATAGCATAGCCCTATAGTAAGTGAACGATCACTAACTTGATTGTTTTTAACTTTTATATTTTATATTTTTGAGGAGACTCCCATGAGTTTTGATGCTGAATTAGATGCCAAGGGTCTTAACTGCCCACTTCCTATTTTACGTGCTAAAAAAGCAATTAACGAACTTTCTTCTGGCCAGGTGCTAAAAATTGTTGCGACTGACCCAGGTTCTGTTAAAGACTTCGAAGCATTCTGCAAGCAAACGGGCAATGAACTGATGTCCAGTGCTGAGGCGGATGGTGCTTTTGAATTTATGATTAAAAAGTCTTAATAGACCTTATAATCATATTGCAGATACCGGCCTCGGCCGGTATCTGCGATTCAATATACAGGGCCTGGACAGTTGTTAAAAGGAGTCTTTACAGAACGGGAACACCCTTACCCACATCTATATCAACAGACCAACAAATTTTACGGCACATTGTCAGAGCATATATACTGTTTTATGCCCACTGATGCTAGCAGAGTAGCCGTTTACAAAAACTACCCGGGAAAACACTTGGCAAAGCGCCTTTCAGCAGAACAACGTCGCGCATCTATCATTACAGTGGCTAAACGTCTATTTGCTCACAGCGGCTTTCACGGCGTATCTATAAACGAAATTGTTAATGAAGTGGGTGTCAGCCCCTCCATCCTTTATCGCCACTTCGAATCAAAAGAAGAGCTCTATCAGTCGGTTTTACAGGAGTTTTCAGCTACACGTGAATCTTATGTAGAAACCATTGTTGCAGATGATATCAGCTTTGAACAGGTCTTACGGGGCATGACAACTGTTTTTGTCGCCAGTATAATAAACCACCCCGCTGTGTTAAAAATGGAAATGCACTCTCAACTGGAAGGGTCTGAAGCCAGCCAGGAATTTTTTCTCAATCGCTGGAAGAGCTTCACAGATTATATTGAATTTAATCTGACAGAACTGCAATCACAGGGTAAAATTAAAAAAATCGACGCTTCAGTCGCCGCATTAATGTATCAGGGCATTATTCGAGAAGTTCTGCTATTAAAATGCATGCAGCAGACAGACCGATTTAAAGACATGTCGGTTGTCAAACTCGTTGATGAAGTCATTACCCTGTTTATGAAAATAATTGAACCGCTCTAAATTAGCTACATTAAGCTTACTAAAGGATATAAAATGCCTAAAAAAATACTATTAGCCCTGTCTCTTTTTGTATTTTCACTCAGTACATACGCAGATCCGCTTGTGCGCATTGTCACCAACAAGGGCGACATAGACATTCAGCTCAATAGCATAAAAGCACCTTTAACCGTCAAAAACTTTCTCGCCTATGTTAAAGACGGCTCGTACAATGGCACTATTTTTCACCGTGTAATTAAAGATTTTATGATTCAGGGCGGCGGCTTTACACAGGACCTTCAACGCAAACCGACTCATGCCCCGGTTCAAAATGAAGCCTTCAATGGACTGAAAAACTCCCGTGGCACCATTGCAATGGCCCGCACAAATGACCCGCACTCGGCTACAGCACAGTTTTTTATCAATACCTCTCATAACGATTTTCTCAATTTCAAAAGCAAAACCGCTCGTGGCTGGGGTTACACTGTATTTGGCAAAGTCAGCAAAGGGATTGAAATCGTTAATGACATCAACACTGTAAAAACCGGCGGCAGAGGCATGTTTGCTCAGGACGTCCCCATTGAAGATATTATTATTAAAAAAATAGAAATTATTAGCGAATAACTTAAAGTCAAATTCAACTGACCTCGCTGCTGCCGGCTCTGTTTCTGTTTTTAACGGTTACAACAGGCTGCAGCAACACTAAAAACGCATATGACTATGATTCTAAATTAGTCAGTTAACCGCACCCATACACGCTAAGTATTTAAGAATGTCCGTTATTCTCACTTAGTGCAAGTCACCCGTTCAGTCATGCGGCTACACCCTGAATGGCCCTCTGAAAACAGACATGAAAACATACATGGAAGCACACCTGACTGTATCAACGCATCACTCCTTTGCATCCTGCAACCGCGGCGTCAGTACCGGCATAGGTTTAAGCGCTGGACGCGCTCTAATCGGGGACAAATCAGCATAAGCAGTGGCAACCAGATTAAGCAGATACTGGAAGGCGCACTTGTCATTGATATAACATCCATAAATCCAGAAAAATCCCAGTCGAGGCTTAATGAAACAGTTAATTTGTTACTGGAAAATATTCCACCACCAAATGGCGCAAATATGTCAGACTGGAAAGCGCCTGCACAGCTATAAATTAATCAGTACATCTCTTGGCACAGAAACATAGTTTCCCTGAACATGATTAACCCCACACACCTTTAACAATCTCATTATTTCTGAGCTTTCAACATATTCTGCCACCGTAGAACAGCCAAGAGAGTGTGCTACATCATTCATAGCGGTCACAATTGCACGATCAATAGTCCCTCTCGCCATATCCTTAACAAACTGACCATCAATCTTAACAAAATCAGCAGGCAGTCCCTTTAGCTGAGAAAATGAACAGAAACCTGAGCCAAAATCGTCCAGAGAAAACTGACAACCGAGCCATTTCATTTCATCAATAAAATGACTTGCCGATTCATAATTTGCTATGGCGCAGGTTTCAGTCACCTCAAAAATAATCGACCGAGGATCTGCATCATATTTTTTTATCAATAACTTTATTTTTTGCAGACTATCTTCTGCATTTAGTGTGTGCCCTGAAAGGTTGATCGAAAAAGAAACATTCTTTCTCTGTTTCTGTGTATTGGAAAGTGTTAATAGCGCCTTATTTACTACCCACAAATCAACATCACACATTAAATTAAAACGCTCTGCCGTGGGTATAAAAGAATCTGGATAAAAAAGCTCTCCATTCTCTCCATTCATTCTTAGCAGTATTTCATAATGCAGATTGTTGCTTTTATCACTAACATACTGATCCCAGATTTCACCATCTTCTAGCGGCAGTTCATTTATGTTCACCGAATCTAAATTTAGAATGGGTTGAAAGTGCAAAACAAATTTATCTTTATCCATCGCATCACGCAGGCGTTGAGACCAGCCAAGCTCGCTTCCCATTACATTTTTTTCATCGCTGCTCTGCTCATATAAATGCGACTGATTACGCCCACTGCGTTTAGCAATATGACAGGCGATATCTGCATTAGCCAACACATCACCCGATGTCATGCCGGGTATATCCATGAGTGCCAGACCAAAACTGCCGTGCACTTTATGGTTTTCGCCACGATATGAGAAATTGCATTTTTCAAGCGTAAGCCGATAGGTTTCCGTCAGTATAATGGCCGAGTTAACATCAACCCCCTTCAGGATAATTGCGAACTCATCTCCTCCCAGGCGCGCCAGTACATCGTTTGAGCGAATTTTCTGCGCCAGTAACCTGGCTATTTCTATTAATAATTTATCACCCGCATCATGCCCGGCGGTATCATTCACATATTTAAATCGATCAAGGTCCAGGTACACCAGCGCACTCATGCCTTCGCCCGACTGAACCCGGCTCACTTCCGATTCCAGCTGATCTTCAAAATAACGCCGGTTACATAATCGAGTCAAATGATCATGGGTTGCCTGCCAGTGCATTTTCTCTTCCAGCATTTTGCGCTCTGATATATCCCGGAACGCAATCACCGAACCTTCCTGTCGCCCACTAATATTTAAAGGGTAAACCGTACATTCCACAGGCACAGGCTTTCCTGACTGGTGCTTAAACACCGTCTCCCAGCTTCTAAGTTCAATACTTCTGCCATAGGCTTTATAAAGCCTGTCATGATTTGATGCATCATCAGAAACACTATAATGAAACGCATCTCGAGCTTTAATACCCGTCACATCAGAAGCATCATACTTACCAACAATTGCCAGTGCTGCGGGGTTTACAAATGTAACCAGGCCATCATTATCTACCCCATATACACCTTCACCCACCGACTCCAGAATGCTGGCCAGTCGTTCACGCTCTGCCTCGATGTGATTTTGCACTTCGATAAACCGGCTCATAGACGCTATGCGCGACAGAAAAAGCTCCTCTGCTTCATTTTTAAACATGCATTCAACTGCACCGGCCTGTAAGCAGTCTTTTATGACTTCGTCCAGATAAGTTCCGGTAATAACCGAGGCACGTATGCGTGAGGTTCGCTCGTCATCACGCAGCATCTGACACAAGACATAACCATTTTCTTCCGGCATAAAATAATCAATAATTGCCAGATCAAATTCACCACTAATCGCCATATCAAAAGCTTCCTGCACCGAGCAGGCCGTTTCTGTGATATAGCCGTTTCGATTGAGCAGGCGCTGGTAATAGTGACGGATACTCACGGAGTCATCCACAAACAGAATACGCACCGGATTTTCAAGTGTTCGCACAGCAGGAAGGTGACTGTTGGACATTTCAGGGCCGAGCAATTTTTGCATTGCGGCAATCGACTCCTGATAGCTTTCCCAGGGAACCAGTGCAGTAAATCGACGCCGACTCATCCAGTTGAGCACATCAATATCGGCATCATGAGATATCACAAGCACCGGCACATCTTTGTGGTCTTTGTTTTCCAGGAATTCCGTGAGGCGATCTACATCTTTATGGCGTTTATAATTTGGCCAGCCAATAACTACAGCCTGAAAAGCATTACCCGGATTTTTAAGTGTTTCGAACGCTGCGTTAAACGTTCCCAGAGCCATTAACTCATAGCCTTGCTTCTGCATCGCTTTCACCAGGATATACCTTAACGTCGCTGACTCTTCGACCAGAAGGACGCGCTGCACAACACTTTCAACTGCCATTTACTCAACCTTGTTTAGACCATAAAGTCAAAAGACAAACTCTTTCAACAATATAACCACGTTATTTTTTCTTCCTGTTATAAAATATAGCCTGACTCAGGCCTGATCACCAGCTAATTTGCTCGCCCGATTACGCCTTAACCAGCTACTGGCCGTTGCAGCCGTTAAAATACACCATACCGCAAATAAAGCCCCGGGTAGAGCCGATTCAGGTGGAAAGTGCTTCAGCGCCAGAGCAACCCCCATACCTGCATTTTGCATACCCAGTTCAATCATCCGTGTAATGCGATATAGATGCGTAAAGCCATATAACCTGGCAAGATACCAGCCCACCAGATACCCCGGAATATTAACCACCACCACACCCAGCATCACCGGCACCGCCATTTCAGCGATACGTGCCTGATTAGCAGATACAGCATAGCTACAGATAACAATAATAGCCAGTGCCGCCACACCCGGAGCCAGACCTCTTAACTACCCGCAATGGTGTCAGTAATGGCGACATTAACGTCGCAACCGTGGTTAAAGTGACAGAGAAGGCAACCGCTCCACCGGCAGGAAACACAATAACATTACTGACCATAGCGCCGGGAGCGCAACCCACAATAATCCTAAATTAATCAGTTGACCGCACAAATACACTGTAAGCATTTGAGAATATTAGTTATTCTCACTCAGTGCAAATCACCCGTTCGGTGATGGTATTACACCCTGAATTGCACCCCTGGGATCATACCCGGGAGCACAGCTGACGATATCAAAGCATCACTCCTTTGCATCCTGCAATTGCGATATTAGCGGCCTTTTTGATTACGCTCCATAATGATCAACATGGGCACTCCCAGAGGCGCACTTAATGGTGTCCAACTGTTAATTAAAAGACTCTCGCTTTTCAAAAATATTCAATATTTTCAGTCGCCTACACTGCGATTTAGGATAAATAAAATCAGCCGCAAAAAAAAACCGGCAAAAATCCTCCGCCGGCATATTAACGGTTACCCGTATTTATCTTTAGCCTGAGCTGCGCCAGCTTACAGCACTGACACCCGGCGTATCGCAACAGCCTGTCACTTACCCCTGTCACTTACCTCTGGCACTTACTTAGGTGCGCTATTTTTCATGCCTGCCTTTATGGCGGTAATAACCTTAGTTTCAATTTCTTTTAACACGCTGATTGCAGCACTCTCTGCTGCAATCACAGTGGGTTTTGCAAAAACCACCGTGGTTTTGCCCTGTTTCTCATATAAACCAATACGCAGCGGGCACAATGCCAGCATATCCGGATCCGCATTACTCACCGCATTCGCATACCAGCCATTGCAAAACACCATACTGCGAATGCCACTTAATTTACTCTTATTGTAATCCTCACCCCATTTTTCAGAAAATCGTTTCAGGTTCTGGCTGATCATCGGCTCAAAAACGACATAAAATTTCGCTTTTTCCAGCGCGTTATAAACACCTGGATAAACTCGTTTCATCGGTGCGTTAACCGTCTGCTTGTAAATAGTCGACTCAGACGCCTGCAAATAACTGCCTGTCAGCAGAAAAAAGACCACGAAGATGCGGGGTAAGAAACGAAGGATTGGCTTTAACATTTTATTTCCTCTGTATAGATTGGCTAACAATGGGTAGAATAGCCACAGGATCGCACCAACACACCTAAAACCCGACAATTAACAGGTTTTAAAAATGCTGAAAATACAGCATAACAGCTTGAATATATGGCATTTTTTAAAATACCCGTGCGCTCCTGTGAAATATTCGGGCTAACTATATCAGGATTTTAAAAGTGAGCAATAACAGTAATTTCCCATGGCTTCGTATGCGCCGTATGCGGCGCGATGAATTCAGCCGCCGTCTGATGCGTGAAAACCAGTTAAATGCCGGTGATTTAATCTATCCGGTGTTCGTACTCGAAGGTGAAAAGCAACGCGAACCCGTATCATCCATGCCCGGTGTTTCCCGCATCAGCATCGACCTGCTGGTTGAAGAAGCCAGAGAATGCGTAAAGCTGGGCATTCCATTAATTGCTCTTTTCCCGGTAGTCGCGGAAAACAGAAAAAGTGAAGAGGCAGAAGAAGCTTACAACCCGGAAGGACTGGCGCAACGGGCAGTACGTGCCATTAAAAGTGCCTGCCCTGAACTGGGTGTTATGACCGATGTAGCCCTTGACCCGTTCACCACCCATGGTCAGGATGGCCTGATTGATGAAACCGGTTATGTACTCAACGATGAAACCACTGAAGTACTGTGTAAGCAGGCGATCTCTCACGCACAGGCTGGCGCTGATGTTGTCGGCCCTTCCGATATGATGGACGGCCGAATCGGCCAGATTCGAGAAGCACTGGAGTCCAGCGGCTATATTTATACCCGTATTCTCGCCTACTCAGCAAAATACGCCTCCAGTTTTTACGGCCCCTTTCGTGATGCCGTTGGCTCAGCCAGCAACTTAAAAGGCGGTAATAAGTACACCTACCAGATGGACCCGGCCAATTCTGATGAGGCCATACGTGAGGTGACCCTGGACCTTGAAGAAGGTGCAGATATGGTTATGGTAAAGCCCGGTATGCCCTATCTCGACATAGTGCGCCGCGTTAAAACCGAACTTGCAGTTCCCACCTATGTTTATCAGGTCAGTGGTGAATATGCGATGTTAAAAGCAGCCGTACAAAATGGCTGGCTGGACGAAAAAGCCTGCGTTTTAGAATCCCTGCTGTGTTTTAAACGCGCAGGTGCCGATGGCATTCTGACTTATTTTGCCAAAGATGCGGCGCGCTGGTTACAGGAGTAACCCCAGACTGGGTTAACCTGAATTAACCAGTTAACCGCGCAAATCCACTGTAAGCATTTGAGAATGCGGGTTATTCTCTCTTAATGTGAGTCACCGATTCAGTGATGGGGCTGCACCCTGATTTACACCCCAGAGGCACACTTTATGGAGCCCAGCTGATTAATTCAGGGTTAAGGCAATAACAATGACACAAAATATAATCGAACGATATGCCGTTATCGGCAACCCGATTGCGCACAGCAAATCACCCGCCATTCACAGTGCATTTGCAAAGCAGACGGGTGAACAACTAAATTACACCGCCGAGCGGGTTGAGCCGGGAAGAGTAAAAGAGTTTATTGACTCATTCTCTCAGCAAAATGGAAAAGGCCTGAATATTACCGTACCGTTTAAGCAGGACGCCTATGAACTTGCCACTCATTTATCCGAACGCGCAAAGCGTGCCGGTGCGGTCAACACCCTGAGCATAAATGAAAACAGTCTCAGCGGGGACACAACTGACGGAGTAGGCCTGTTAAATGACCTGAAAAAAAACCACGGGCAAACGATTCAGAACAAACAAGTTCTTGTTATTGGGGCAGGTGGAGCTGTGCGGGGCACACTTGAGCCTCTGCTACTGGAAAAACCTGAAAATCTTGTTGTCGTTAACCGAACGCTATCAAAAGCACAGCAACTCACTGAGATATTTTCTGATCTCGGAGATATAAGTGCCTGCAGTTTTAACGAACTGCAGGGCAAACAGTTTGATTTAATCATTAATGGCACATCCGCCAGTTTATCCGGCGACCTTCCACCATTACCTGAGCAACTGTTTGCAGAAAATGCCTGCGCCTACGATATGATGTATGCCAGTGCAGCCACTGTATTTATGCATTGGGCAAAAGAACAACAAGCAAAATACATTTATGACGGCCTTGGCATGCTGGTAGAACAGGCAGCGGAATCATTTTATATATGGCGAAATAAATACCCAGAAACACAGAGCGTAATAAAACAATTACGCACAGAAATTCAGAGGTAAACATTTTTTTAACACAACCAGAACTACGGTCGCCACCCATATCAATCAAAAAGCAAACAGACAATAAACCTGAATTAAAATAGATTGAAAAAATCCGTAACCAATACCGCCTGCGATAGTTAGCTACAACCTAACACGACTAAAAACTTAAGGTATCCATGCCATTTACACCCTTTCATATGGGCCCGGGAATACTCATTAAAGCCTTTTTACAGGGCAGCTTTAGTTTAATGGTATTCGGCTGGGCACAAATAGTCATGGATATCCAGCCATTATTTGTAATTTTAACGGGCCACGGACATTTACATGGGTTTTCCCACACCTATATCGGTGCAACACTCATCACTATTTTTTCTGCACTATCAGGAAAATATTTATCTGAGCTCGGATTAAAACTAGTCGGCCTGAATAAACAGCAGGCAACAATAAATATCAGCTGGCGGGTTGCTTTTATCAGCTCTTTTATCGGCACATATACTCATGTTTTGCTGGACAGTATAATGCATACAGACATTGAACCGTTCTACCCGCTTTCACTGACAAATAATATTCAGGGCATTATAAACATAACTCTGCTGCACCAGCTTTGTCTCTACAGCGCACTGCTTGGTGCAATAATATACTATTCAACCTTATATCTTATAAATAAAAAACAACTCTAAATACATACTATGTAACTTTGCTTGCTGTATTCAAATGGCTGCAATCAAATAACTGTAACTTAGCTCATCAAAAGCAGTCGAATAACCCGGTTTCTACGTCTTATTTTTTTTCCGCTACCCGAGCCGCTGTTTTACACGGCGAGCTATCCCGGGTAGCACTATCGAACAGCGATTTTGCCAGATAGGTAGCTCCCCCTGTCGCGAAAAACGAGTAGACTATCGCCGTATCTTTCAAACTCATAGAAATATCCGGGCTCCGGACACTCCCGGATATTTTTACCATCGACGCAAGACTGTTCAGGTTCAGCTCCACTCCTTTCCTGGCCTGTGGTCTTATACCAAATTCCAGTGTTTCATTTTTCAAATCAATCACACCGCTACTGACCACCTGTATTTTTTCAGTTTTCATAGCTATGCCTTTATCTGATGTTATGACTCCGTCTTTTATATCCAGATTCACAACCGCACATTCGAGATTTGTGGTGTTTTTTTTATCTGCAATCGGATTAACAGCCTCAACAATATCAATAATGAAATTACTTCCCATAAACTTTAATAAATCATCTTTTATTACACCCTTACCCACTTTAACTGTTAGTCGCCCATTCAAGTTACCCATCAATTCCTCAACAGATGCTCCTTTGCTGGTAATATTCATTTCCATATCGGTCTTTGCACCACTTACATATTTTTTTAAAACATCATTTTTATCCAGCTGAATATTTTCAATATGCAATGACGACATAAGCCGCAAGGGGCCGGGGCCACCCGCATCTAAACGGGCATTAGCTTCCAGCACCTCCTTGCTTTGATTTTCAATATATAAACGATTAACATTTAACACGCCATTTTTAAGTCTGGCCTGTAATTTTATAACTTCAATCTCCAGAAAGTCATGTTCAACACCTATTATTTTAATATCAATATCCGCATTTAAAATACGGAACATTTTCACAGGTATGTGTGCATTTGAAAACAGCGGATTTTCATTGTTTTCTGATGCGTCTATATTTTTTTCAGGCACCCCTTTATTCTTTATATTGCCTGATAAAAACCCGCCTTCAAGTTCATTCAAGTCCAGATCAACAATCATTAACCTGGCATCAATGTCAGGAACTTTGCCATACCGTCGATATTTAATGTCACCATTAAAATGAGTTTTACCTAGAGTTCCCTTATTAACTTCCAGATAAATAGTATCATTATTTTTTATCAACTTTCCCGCTGCCGATAATGCGCCTGGTAATTTTATATTCTGCTTTATCAGCTGGTTTATTGTTTCAAGATCACTCATTTTTATATCATATATAAGATTAATCTCAGCGGGGCTGTTCTTTGTTAATCCTATATCGGCCTTAACATTGAAGTTTATGCCACCAAAATCACCCACTAACTTAAGCGGCAAAACATCTGAATTAAGAACATCTTTCAGCGGCTTTGTTTGCAACTTAAGATTTACAGGTATTTCGTTATATAATCCTCTGAGCTCTATATCGGCAGTATCAGCACCCTGTAGTTTCATTTCTGAAACAAACACCTGTTGATTTACACCGCCTCCACTGTAGTTTATTGAAAGATCGTTAAGAGCAATCTCGACATCAGCTGAAAATGGAAGCACTACAGCTGATACTGCAGAGCCTTTCTTCTGCTCTTTATCATCAGTCAGTGCATCAAAAACCCAGTTTTTTTCATTCTCATTGTTTTTTTCAAAATTAAGATATACACCTTTTAATCGTATACTCTCAATTTCTATATCACCGACAACAAGAGCGCTTAAGACCAGGCTAACACTGGCTAACTCAGACTCAATAAAGTACTCATTCTCTGACCAGGGCAAATTCTTAAGCTTAACACCCTCAACAGTTACGCCAACCGGAGGAAACAGGCTGAGTTTTATATCTCCACCTAATATCAACTCCCGGCCAAGCAAATCACTTGCATATCCACCAATATAAGGCTTTAAAAAATTAACATTAGTAAAATTAAAAATGACCAGCATCAGCAGAATATACAATATCAGCACCTGCAGGCTATATTTTAAATATCTCTTCATTTTTATCTGTCATTTCTCATTGATTAACGTTTTTTAGCCCACAGGGCACCTCTGGCAATAGATTATGAGCCTCCCTGTTCAAGCCAGCCCATATGTTGTTGACCGTATTTTTAAATGCGCGCGCAACCTTAATGATTATAGGCCGGATAAGAAAACATAGCACTATGCCTGGGCAATGGAATAACCTCTGCGCTGCGCCTCATGCGTCCTTTCAGCTACAAGCTTCAGTTCACGCAGAGGCGCAGACTTTTTTAGAGATACCGACATACGAACTTCATAAACACATACACTGAACTTTGATCCTGGAAAAATCAGTTGGGCGCAAAAAAGATGTGTAAACAATTGACTGGGATGGCGTAATGAAAGCAGCCTATTCACCTTATGGGTGATGAGCGTTTTTTTCATATAACTAGAAGAATACTGTATTCAACCTAAATTAGGTGCTGCAGCTCGGCGAACAATCAGGACATACCTGCTCTCCCGCATGGAGAGAGATATCTGATGCAGACAAGATATTTTCAAGACAATATTCGGCTACGACCCGCCAGAAAGAAAACAACTTAGAACAAAAAAACGAGAGGCGAAGCCGCTCTCATCTACCCTTTATAGTTACAGTGCCTGCATCCCGCAGGCACCCCTTATAGCCCAACTGAAGTGATTTTTCCAGGTTAAAATAAAAGCAAAAAACATATACGGGCAAAAACATCTCAGGCCTTTTCCCGCCTCCTGCGAGCAAACGCAAACAAACCCGTCAGACCAGACGCAAACAACCAGACTGCAGCAGGAACGGGTACTACTGTACCCTCTATATGCCAGTACCCAGTCACATTGTTAAATGGCCCGTCCTTTATTTGAGATGCCCAGTCCAGCGAATACTCTTTGCTAATCAGATTATAACTGCCACTTGCGAGCCCAAATAATCCTGTATTACTGGGTCGTGGACCCTGCTGAAAAACAGAGCCATTCCAGTATACCTCCCAGGCACTAAAATCAGCATAAATGGAGCATACATTATTGGTGCAACTGGACATATCAATTCCAACACCCGGAGCGGCTGCGGTTGCAGCAGACTGATAACTTAGGGGGTTCAGGCCAATATATGTATTCGTACCAAAAAACTTAAACGATGAAAACGCAGTGCTTTCTGTCACCAGTCCGGCATACCCTGTACCCGCTGCGCCCTCAGCAATGCCATCACCATTTGTATCTCCTTTCCAGCCCTGAGGATGAGGAACATCAGGATTCGTCACAAAATTCTGATAGGTGCCCAGTAGAATTCCGCCCGCAGTTCCCGGAGACAGCATTACCGCATTAGAAGAATTTGGTCTATTGGAACCCATAGCAAAATATGACCCCCCGGAGTATGAATTCACGGTAACAACACTGCCATCTGCCAATGTCTTCTGCTTAGGCGCCTTAACACCGGCATCAATCAGCAGCATACCGCTCAAATGCGTGTCTGTTAACGATACTGCAAAGGCTGTTTGTGACAGAAAGCTCGCGACAAGCACAGAAAAGAGAAGGGGCTTCAACACTCTAGATTTGTACATTTTATCATTCCTAATTAATTAATTTAATTCTATTCACAATAAAAAGCTAATAGCTGATTATTTTCCATTTTTATCAACGACTTGTACGTAACAATCTTGACATTTCTAATATACAGCAGAAGTCACGCCACAAATAATTATCTGAGTAAAATCAACAGATTACACTACAATCCATGGATTACTTCCCATATAACCTGACAATTTCTGTTAAATAATCCGACACATAATCTTTAAATTATGATGTTTTTTGTGGTTTTATTAAATTTAACCCTGATATTTCATGTTTTTTTTAAAATGCAGGCTATCTGACTAAATAGATTGCTCAAACCAGCCACTTATAATCACTCGCCCGTTTTCAAAATATTGAATAATATGATGCAGTTAGCGTTATCTCGCACCTTTTAAAAAAACGTTACATTAACGATGAAATACATATGACGAAAGGGCATTCAAAAACGGCAGCCTGTAAAAGCCTTCGACACCCCGTTTGGGTGAGTGCTGATCCTGGTAGAGAACCGCCTGATACTGAACACCCTGTGTTTTTCCTTTTTTTAAGCTTTCTACTGCCGGGTGAGTTGATGCCAGCGAACGCCGAAAATTAACCTGCGAATAAAAATGCCCTGACTACAGAGACCATACAAATGCTGTATGCTGGGTCACTTAACGCCTCTGCAGCCATCATTTCCTTAACACTATAGCGATTTATGCTTTAATGATGCGGAGGAATAACCACCTGCATTTCAGCTGATTTCCAGGCAGCAATCCCCCCCAGTACATTTTTCACATTTTTAAACCCCATTTGCTGCATTATTGATGCTGCCATTGCCGAACGGCCTGATGTAGCACAAAATAGCAGCCATTTTTTATCTCTGTCCTGCATTAACTCCTGATGCCCTGGATACTGCCGATCACAAGCCGCCTCTAGCACGCCCCTGGGTACATTGTGCGCGCCATCAATTGTACCTGAGATAAATTCCGCTGGTTCACGTACATCCAGAATCTGATAGCCCTCATCCAGCAGAGCAACTACTTCTGATATTTCTATTTCTTCTATTTGCGATTTTGCTTCTTTAACAAAATCCATTAATGTTTTTTCTTCACTCATCTACTTTCTCAGTTTAAATATTTTAAATGTTATGATCTGACTTCTGACACAAATGCACCTGCTTAAGGTGCAATGTACTCAAAACTTGTTTGCTCGATTATATTGCCGCCTTCATCCAGTACCGACACCTGCCATATACCGGTCCAGCTCGCCAGCATATTTTTACTTGACCACGTTCTCCAGCGATCTGCGCCAACCTGAAATGATATTTCAGCCAGCACCTGTCCATTAAATTCCCATCGATGGGTAATTCTATGCCCGTTTAATCCTGTTATCTCTGTAAAAAAATACACCCGCGTATTATTAGTCGTTATTTTTTTTAACTCAGAAACCGGCTCCTTGCCTTCTATTGCAACTGTAAACACACTGCGTGTGACACCTGTCTCTGCTTGCACACAAAATGAGATAAGCGCCAGCCCTGAGACCAGCATACTGAAAATTTGTTTCATTTAACGCCCCTGAATTTAGACATAAGTATGTAACAAAGATTAGTACAGGCCTGTGGTTTTACCAGATAACTGAAGCGAATAGAAATTAAGCTGTTTTATATGTAGTCATTTTTTAGCTTGACATAATGTTTTGCCGAATACAGCAGGAAGCCTTTTTCTTTTTCTGTTAACTCTCTGACCTGCCTTGCTGGAGAGCCAAGATACAGATAACCACCCTGCAAAACCTTACCGGGGGACACCACACTGCCTGCACCCACCATGGCTCCTTTCTCTATAACCGCCGCATCCAGAACAACCGCCCCCATACCGATTAAGCACTCGTCTTCTATGCTGCAGGCATGAATAACGGCGCCATGCCCGATGGTTACATCCGAGCCAATATATAAAGCATTACCTTCAGGATTAAGCGGCCCTTTATGCGTCACATGCAAAACACTTCCATCCTGGATATTAGTGCGCTCACCAATACGAATAATATTCACATCACCCCGTACAGCAACCATTGGCCAGACAGAAGAATCATCACCGATAACAACATCACCAATAACACAGGCAGCCTCATCAATATAAGCAGATGATGAAACGACGGGACGTGTACCTTTAAAAGCGCGTATATTACTCATATAAATTTAATTTCAAACCCCTTTATGATTAAACAGGCAACGTTTTAATTTCATTAAACTCTTCTACTCCTGACTGCTTCTTTAACAAAGCAGCCCGAATTAACTCCATTAATTCATCTGTGGACTTCATCTGATTAATAACCTCCTGATCAATCCATAACTTCAACTGTTCACCTTCTTTAATGAAAATAGCCGGCAGGCCAATATCCGTCGCCCCATGCTGCTTAATATACTCATCTCGATGCAAAAATTCTATATCCGTATCAAGCTCACGTAAAAACTCAAGCCAGACATCACGGGTATTAAAATAACCATGGGTTAAATTACAGAGGTTACACTGATACGATGCAGGTGAAATCAACTTATGCGCAATATCAGTCAGGGTATTAAACAAGCCGCTATCTGCGTTATAGACAAACACTATATTCATATACTCAGGCCTTTATGAATTAAAAACGTTTATAACCAACATAACTATAGTTTCAAATAACGCTTTTTTATTGTTACGCCAGTATACCGATGATAAAGAAAGCACTGAATTATACAGATTACTGCTCAGATAAACGGTAGTATCAGCCCATAAACCCGAAAAAAACCAACAAATATCAGAATATGCAATGCGCTAGGAATTTTATATCTTCCGATTTTTAAGATCAAAAAATGTGATATAAAACACAGTTTTCAGCCAATCGAACAAGTAATCACAGCCTGTTGATCTCACTCAATATACTTTATCTACACAGCGTCTATTTTTAACTAATGCATTAAATAAGTAGTAAGGTTGTAATAATGAGATACATCGTAGCCCTCTTCATCACTTCATTCATATTAGTCAGCGGTTGCAGCAGTAGCAGTTCTCCCGCCGGCGGTGGAACATCAAACACGGTTGCCGCTATGCAGTCTCTGGGCAAAAAAATATTTTTTGACACTAACCTCTCCAGCAGTAGCAACCAGTCCTGTGGTAGCTGCCATGACCCCGCTGCAGGGTTTGCAGACCCGAATGTCACTGTTTCAGCTCCCGTTTCCGAAGGTTCTGAAAAAAACATCAATAGTTTCGGCAATCGTAATGCCCCCACAGCGGCCTATGCCTCCTTTACACCGGTTTTTGCCAAAACAACGACAGATACAACAACAGACGGTACAATCTCAAATTACCAGGGAGGACAGTTCCTTGATGGTCGTCGCCCTGATTTGATGGAACAGGCTAAAGACCCTTTTCTGAATACGGTTGAAATGAACAATGTTGATGCAGCGGATGTGGTAACTAAAGTCAGCAATAGCACCTATGCCAGTGATTTTACTGCGCTTTTTGGCAGTGGCGCTTTTGACAATATAAACACCGCTTACGATAATATCGCCAAAGCCATTGCGGCCTTTGAAGCCTCCAGCGAGGTCAATAAATTTTCATCAAAATTTGATAATGTTATGGGGGGTACAGATACATTCACGGCATCTGAACAACGCGGCCTTGACCTGTTCAAAGGCACAAAAGCAAAATGCGCTAACTGCCACACGATTCCAGACAGCGGGCCAGTTCTGTTTACCAATCATCGCTATTATAATATTGGCACACCTTCCAATCTTGCTAACCCGGCTGTAATAGCCAGTTCAGGCTATATCGATAATGGTCTGGCTGAAAACACCAGTGTCATTAATGCCGGTGATGTTGTGACAACAGCGGGTAAATTCCGCACCCCGACTTTGCGTAATATTGCGTTAACCGCGCCCTATATGCATAACGGCTTTTATCAGACGCTGGATCAGGTCATTAACCACTATGACATTCAGATTTCACAGCAGTTTGCGACCCCGGAAATATCCAGTAATATCGCAAATGAGCTAACTAATAATAACAATGCACTCGGGTTAACAGATACTGAAAAAACCGACCTGGTTAACTTTATGAAAACATTAACCGACCTGTAAGCAATCCGTCTGCCCCTCGCAGGGGCCAGGCAATCAAACCATGCCCAATCAAACCATACCGGTCAAACCAGGACGAATGCTCAACCGGGTAACCGGCACTTTTCCGTTACAGAAAACCATCCTCCAGACGACTGGTCTTTATCCCTTTCTGCCGCAGCTTTTCCACTGCATCAAATGACATAACACAATGGGCCCACGGTAATAGGCCACCACCTCCTGCTGCGAATCAAGGGACTGCAGGGCGCTGCATCAACTCATCTCTGGGTACCGGCTCCAGCTCACCCTTTACCGTTAAGCAGCCACCGGCGGTGAAGATATAGTACAAAAAGCCATGTTAGCACTGACACGACTCACCATTGCGGCATTTACTCTACGCATTACCCATCGCCCGAGACGTGCACCGGTGATTGATATCAGCACCTTAAAACAACCGTCTCGATAAAAATAAAGACCGGCTGATTCTGGATGTACGCACAGCAGAGGATTATTCAGGTGAACAGGGGCATATCGCCGGCTCTACCCTGCTACCGGTTGAAGAGCTGGAACAGAGAATAGAAGAGCTGAATGAATACAGAGAGAAGCCAGTCATTACCATTTGCCGCACCGATCGAAAATCAGCAAAAGCCGCACAGATTCTCATGCAAAAAGGCTTTGCCGATGTGCATTTTGCAAAAAAGGACATGACAGACTGAAATAAACTGGATTACCCGATAGTATAAGCATAAACCCCATCAAAAAAGCTTCAGGCAGCACCCATCCAGTGTTAGTCTATATAAACACCTCTAAATACATATAACCAGCGGATAAAATATTTTAATGAGTCATCTGTTTTTTTTAAGAATACTGCCTTTTATGATGTTGTGCAGCACAGCTTCAAACCTGTTACTGGCTGAAGAGGTTACCCAGCAGCACAACAAGCTCACCCTCAATGCCGACTTACAGAAAATCGATGACTGGAAAAAACACCCGCTCATACTGATTACCCATGGCACATTGGCGCACAACAAAATGGAACTTATCAGTACTCTACAGGAACTATTCAGTGAACAAAATATAAGCACACTGGCCATAAATCTAAGCCTGAACATTAACAACCGGCACGGATTTTATGACTGTGCCACACCCCATACACATAAGCAGTCAGATGCTGTCGATGAAATAGATATTTGGGTCAAATGGCTAAAAAATCAGGGTGTTAAAAAAATCATATTAATGGGGCATTCCAGAGGCGGTAACCAGACCGCCTGGTATGCAACTCAAAATAGCGATGCTGCTATTAAAAAAATAGTATTAATTGCTCCCGCCACCTGGAATAGAGAGTCGTCAATAAACGGCTACAGAAAAAAATATAATAAAGAGCTAGTACCTCTGTTAAATAAAGCTCAAAACCTGATCAATAACGGCAACAAAAAAATGCGGCTAAAGCACACCGACTTTCTATATTGCAAAGATACCGCTGTCACAGCAGAGTCTTTTGCATCCTATTATGATAACAATAAAAATAAAGACAGCCTTTATCTGATACCAAAAATAAAAAAACCACTGCTGGTTATTGCCGGCAGTGAAGATAAAACCGTCAGAAATCTTGACAAACTTGTCCCACCACTAACGCAGAAGTATCCGTTTAAATTTAAACTAATAGACGGAGCAGACCATTTCTTTCGTGACCTTTATGCCGATGAACTGGTAGAATCGGTAACAGACTTTATTAGTGATTAAACCATGCATGAAACTCTCCCCTTACTACAGGACACCGACTTCCCTGTTTTACAACGATTGCAGCTGCAAACACTTCAGGTTAATTTAGGCTACACCTGCAACCAGAGCTGCCTGCATTGTCATGTCAATGCAGGGCCCAATCGAACAGAACAAATGTCGAGAGAAACCATACATGACATTCTGCATTTTCTGAAAAAACACAATATTAAAAAGCTCGACCTCACGGGCGGCGCACCAGAGCTCAACCCACACTTTCGATACCTGGTAACTGAAGCCCATGCAATGAACGTACAGGTAACAGACCGTTGTAATCTCACCATATTAAATGTACCAGAACAACACGATCTGGCTGAATTTCTTGCGCAACATAACGTTGAAATTGTCGCCTCACTGCCCTGCTACAGCAAAGAAAATGTAGACCAGCAAAGGGGGAAAGGTGTATTTAAAGACAGCATTATCGGTTTAGGGAAACTCAATGCCCTGGGCTATGGCATAAATAAGAGTGGAAAAATACTCAATTTGATGTATAACCCCAACGGTGCATTTTTACCTCCAGATCAGGCACAGCTGGAAGCTGAATACAAACAGCAATTACGCAATGACTTCCAGGTGGAATTTAATAACCTGCTCACACTGACAAATATGCCCATTATGCGCTTTGGCAGCACCCTGATAAGCAAGGGCGAATTTAAGCAATACATACAGCTGCTTAAAAGTGCACACTCAGAAAATAACTTAAAAGCGGTCATGTGCAAAACCCTTATCAGCATCGACTGGCAGGGGTATATCTACGACTGTGACTTCAATCAGATGCTGGGTATGCACATTACAGATAACACACAGGCAAAAACATACATTACCGACCTTGATCAGAAAAAATTATTAAAAACGAAAATACAGGTAGCCGATCACTGTTATGGCTGCACCGCTGGCAACGGCTCAAGTTGTGGTGGCGCTCTCAGCTAAAGACCATAATGCCCGCAATCAACCAGCTCAGACTCAGCATTATTATACCTGCACTGAATGAAGCCCTGCATATCATCGCTACCTTAAAACCACTGCAGAAAATACGTCAGGCCGGTCATGAAATTATACTCTGTGATGGCGGCAGTACAGACAACACCGTCAGCCTTTCAGAAGATCTGGTTGATCACTGTATCAGCAGCAAACCAGGACGCGCTCGGCAGATGAATGCCGGTGCGCAACATGCCAGCGGCGACATTCTCTGCTTTTTACATGCAGACACCCTTGCCCCTGAAAGTATCGACCAGCTGATTATTCAATCATTAAACCAGTCCGGAAAACTCTGGGGGCGTTTTGACATACAACTCAGTGGCAAACAGAGCGTCTTCAGAATAATTGAACGACTGATTAATCTACGCTCCTGTATCAGCAGTATTGCAACCGGTGATCAGGGAATTTTTATCTATCGACCTGTGTTTCATAAACTCTTTGGTTTTGCCGATATTCCACTGATGGAAGACATAGAACTCAGCGGGCGACTGCGAAAAATATCCCGCGCAAGCTGTATTCACAAACACAAACTCATTACCTCCAGTCGACGCTGGGAGCAAAATGGTATTATCTCAACTGTGGTTCTAATGTGGCAGCTCAGATTGCGCTACTTCCTCGGCACCCCGGCCAGGGTTCTGGCACAAGCATACAGAAACAGTGCGATTAAATGACGCAAAAAAACAGCCAGCAACTGATTGTTTTTATAAAAGCTCCCGTCACCGGGCAGTGTAAAACCCGGCTTATTCCCCTGCTCGGAGCGGAACAGGCCTGTGCGTTTTATAAAACACTGGTCACTCACTGTTTAAAACAACTTAAAGGCTTAAGCCATACCGATATCGCTATTTATGCCACACCGCGGACTCAACACCCCTTTATACAGGCATTGAATAAACAAAATGAGTATGCACTGCACACTCAGCAGGGTAATAATCTCGGAGAACGCATGTATGCCGCCATACAGACCTCATTACAGTATTACTCAAAAACCGTACTCATTGGTAGCGACTGCCCTCCTATAAACCAGAAATATATTCAACAGGCATTTAATGCACTCAAGCAGTGTGATATCGTATTTGGGCCTGCTGAAGATGGCGGTTACGTGCTGATTGGCGCAAATAAAATTGAACCCCTGGTGTTTGAAAATATTAACTGGGGCAGCCATCAGGTTCTGCAACAAAGCCTGAATAACTGTCAAACATCCGCTTATAATACTCATCTACTGGATACACTCTGGGATATCGACACCCCCGAAGATTACAAACGTAGAATTCAGTATAACCATACAACACACACTGGAGTAAACAATGGATCAGCAACAGGCAGATAAAATTCGTAATGACGTCAGAGACGCCTATAGCAAAGTCGCTGAAGCAGACAATGAAGGGGACTGCTGTGGTGTAGCCAGTAGTTGCTGTGGCGTATCAGATGATGACAAAATCAATCAACTTATATCAACCCGGCTGGGCTACAGTGAAGCCGATTTACAAAATGTCCCCGAAGGGGCCGATATGGGGCTGGGCTGTGGCAACCCGAAAGCCATTGCCGCACTACAGCCAGGTGAAACGGTTGTAGACCTTGGCAGCGGCGGCGGTTTTGATGCATTTCTAGCCGCTAATGAAGTGGGTAACACGGGCCAGGTAATAGGCATTGATATGACCCCTGAAATGATCTCCAAAGCGCGCACCAATGCCAGTAAAGCCGGTTACACAAATGTTGAATTCCGCCTCGGTGAAATAGAACACCTGCCCGTCGCCGATAACTCCGTCGATACCATCATGTCAAACTGCGTGATTAATTTATCACCCTCTAAGCAACAGGTGTTTCATGATGCCTACCGCATCTTAAAGCCCGGCGGACGCCTTGCCATTTCTGATGTGGTGAGCAGTACAGAACTACCAGATGAAATCAAAAACGACACACAACTTTACTCTGCCTGCGTTAGCGGTGCCTCCAGCATCCATGACTTGAAACAACTGATGCAGACGGCGGGTTTTAAAAACATAAAAATCGAGCCTAAAGATGAGAGTCGTGATTTCATAAAAGACTGGGCACCCGGCAGCAAAATCGAAGACCTGGTTGTATCCGCGTCTATTCGCGCAACAAAATAAACAACGGTGGTGACAGTCAATGTGGGATGAGCGATACAGCGCCGAACATTATATTTACGGCACAGAACCCAATGAATTTCTTCTGCAAAATATAAATGAAATACCCGCCGGTGGCGAGGTACTCTGCCTCGCAGACGGTGAAGGCAGAAACTCTGTATTTCTCGCAAAGCAAGGGTACTCGGTCACGGCCATCGACTCATCAATCGAAGGCATAAAAAAAGCCCGCAGGCTGGCAGACAAACACAATGTTAATATAACGTTTATACACCAGGATCTGGAAAATTATGAGCCGGGTATCAACCATTGGCATGGAATCGTCTCAATATTCTGTCACCTGCCATTAGAAATCAGGCAGCCACTGCATCAAAAAATCGTTAACAGCCTTAAAAACAACGGCGTTTTAATTCTCGAGGCCTACACCCCGGAGCAGATAAAGCTGGGAACAGGGGGGCCACCAATTGCAGCGTTAACCATGGACAGCAGCACACTAAAAAAAGAACTGAAAGGCCTGCACTTTAAGCAACTACAGGAGCTGCAACGCGAAGTGATCGAAGGCACACACCACACAGGCACCGGCGCTGTGGTGCAGACCATTGCAATAAAAAAGACCGAAAAGTAATTGCCTGAAAATAACCGAAACAAGCGCAAGCTTTCTATAATTTTTACCCCCATAACATGAGAAGCCCATGCATACATCAAAAACACCCATAGGTTTCTGGTCTGCCGTTTCAATGGGCATAGGCGCAATGGTAGGTGCAGGTATATTTGCTCTATTGGGCGAAGCCAGTGCAATATCCGGAAGTGCGGTATACATTTCATTTATAGCCGGTGGAATAATCGCCCTGTTTAGCGGTTACTCATTCGGCAAACTAGGTGCGCGCTACCCTTCATCAGGTGGTATAGTCGAATATCTGTCACAGGCTTATGGCACTGGATTTTTCACCGGCACTATGAGCATTATGCTGTACTTCGCAGCCATTATCTCGCTCAGTCTGATATCAAAAGCCTTTGGAAATTATGCTGCAACTTTTTTTCCTGGCAACAACAATTCTTTTCTGCATCCGATTTTATCCGCCAGCATTATTGTATTTTTTGTTCTAATTAGTGCCCATCCAGAAATGCATCGTCGCGAAAGCGAAATTGAAATGTTAGATTTGCGTCACTGGATATAGGCGTTTGGTTATTCCAAGCAACTATATATAGTGGCGTGAAGATGGCGTTTCAATTTCGTTTGCAGCAGATGCCTATTTCTGGATGGGCACTAATTAACCTGAAAGGGGCTAAAAATGTAGCACGATGGGAACTGGTAACCGTTGGCGTTAAATTTTCAGTATTAAGCCTGCTGTCCATTGCGGGAATATACTATCTAAAGCCAGAACTCGTCTCACCCACCACCTATCCCCCTGCAGTGGATATACTCTTCAGTCTTTCCATTACATTTTTTGCCTACGAAGGATTCAGGGTTATTACCAACACAGCAGAAGACATGGAAACACCTTCAAAGACTTTACCAGCCTCAATTATGACTTCCATTTTACTTGTCATGATTTTATATGTAGCCGTCTCTTTTGCCGTTTTTGGCAGTTTATCGAGCCATGAAGTAATAGCAGCAAAAGACTTTGCTCTCGCCGAAGCCGCTTTGCCACTATTTGGCCAGTTCGGCTTTAGTATCGTCGCAATAACCGCGCTAATTGCCACCGCATCTGCAATAAACGCCAACCTTTATGCCGTAACAAATGTCACATACCAGTTAGCCAAAGATGGGGAATTACCGTCTATTTTCGGAAAAAAAATTGCTCACAGCAGAGAAGGGCTTATCATTAGCGGGGTACTCATTATTATTCTCTCACTAACACTTAATTTATCTGAAATTGCGGCAACCGGCTCCATCTCTATTCTTTTCATACATACTGTAACCCACGTCGGGCATTTAAAAATCATTTCAAAAACCGGTGCATCAATTACAATGTTTTCTCTGGCCATAATTTTAAGCCTGTCGGCAATGCTGCTCGCATTAGTTTATATCAGCAAAACATCAAATGAAATCGCCTTTATACTGCTTTCCTTTATTATATCTGCCGCAGTTATAGAGTTTTTTCTTCAACACCTGCTGCGAAAAAAAACACAGCCTCGAATATAAAGCCTCATGCGAATAACTAAATATGACAGATAATACTCGAACAATAGGGCTGGCTGGTGCCATTTCAATCGGCATAGGCGGCATGGTTGGCGGTGGAATATTTGCTGTTTTAGGTGAAGCCGTATCTCTCGCTCACGGCGCTACAGCTATTGCATTTCTATTCGCCGGGCTTGTCGCCCTGTTAAGCGCATACTCTTACACAAAGCTTTCTGTTAAATTTCAAAACAGTGGCGGCACTGTTGTTTTTATTGATAACGCTTTTAACCATAACTGCCTGTCCGGCAGCGTCAACCTGATGTTATGGCTTAGCTATCTGGTGACCATTTCACTTTATGCTTCTGCTTTTTCTTCATATGCTCTAACTTTTTTCCCCGACAACAATATTCCGTGGCTTAAAAACATGCTAATAAGTCTGTCCATTTTGCTGCCATCATTAATTAACATTATCAGCGCGTCTTTAGTCAGTAAGTCAGAGTCTCTTATTGTACTGGTTAAATTAATACTACTAACCCTGATTATTATATCCGGCATATCGTATGTGGAAATAGACCGGATATCACCCGCCACATGGGTTAGCCCTGTGAATATCGTTGCTGCCGGAATGATTATTTTTGTGGCCTACGAAGGTTTTGAGCTGATTGCCAATGCAGCCAGTGAAATAAAAAAACCAGAAATTAATTTGCCCCGTGCGTTTTATAGCGCCACTCTACTTGTTATTCTATTATATGTACTTATTTCAATCGTCACGGTTGGCAATATTTCAGAGCAGGAAATTGCAAACACCAGCGACTACGCCCTGGCAGTCGCCGCCAAGCCAGCACTCGGACAGCTGGGCTTTACCCTGGTAGCAATAGCAGCACTTCTATCTACTTTCTCGGCGATCAATGCAACCATATATGGCAATGCCAGGCTCGGCTACTTTCTTGCAAAAACAGGTGTTATCCCTGAACTACTCAGCAAAAAATCCGGGGGCATTCCAGTTGACGGCGTCCTTGTAACCAGCATACTCAGCCTGGCTATAGCCAACTCAATTAACCTCACCGAGATTGCTATTATTGGAAGCGCTGGTTTTTTGCTTATTTTCTCTATTGTCAATATCAGCGCATATAAATTAAGAGGCGTCATCAATGCCAGCAGCAGTATCACACTGCTGGCCTCCTTTATCAGCATTGGTGCGCTGAGCACATTATTAATTCATACCTGGGGCACCAACCGAAATGCAATTTTTGTATTTTTAGCCTTTATTATTTTTTCTATTTTATTTGAAATACTTTATGGCGTCTTTATAAGAAAGCACTTCTTAAACCGCCTTTATAAATACCGAAGATAAAATATATAAAGCTTTTCAAAAACACCTTTCACGGCAACTAATTTTTTAGAACGGCGTGGAAATATATTCCAGAATGGCGGCTTATTGTCACTGGACATATGCATCCACATAGCATCGTTTTCCAGATTTAAGATACAGGAAAGTTCATATCGATAAGTTGTAACCGGCGCTTTACCCTTTAATGTGTCTCTCATATTTCTGGCAACAGCCTGAGACCGAAGCTGCGCCATATGCGCCTGGTGAGGAACCCATGGCGGTGGGTCTTCATGACAGGCACAATCGCCTGCAGAAAACACATTATCCAGCCCCTTAACCCGACCATATTTATCAGCATCAATATGGCCACCGGGCGATACAGATATACAACTCTGCTGCAACCAGCCGGCACCTGTAATTCCCGGCGAATAAAGCACCAGATCTGCTTTGCGTATGCTGCCATCCTTATCCTTTAAACCACCCTCTACAAACTCTGCTGGCTCATAGCCATAATCCAGTATAATGCCCCGCTCACTCAGGCGATCTGTAATTGCACCGGTTTCACCTGGTTCTACATTTGGAGAAAAAAAGTGTATTTCAAAATTATCTCTGGTTTTTCTTTTCTTAAGCTCATAATCAAGCAAACAGGCGCACTCATAAATTTGCCCTGCACGCCCGGCAACAAATCCATCCTGCTTGTTGATTTTATAGCCAATATAAATAACACCTGAATCCAGGGCATTCAACTTATCCATAAAGCGGTCCATATTATCAGGGCCGTGACAGGGAGAATATGTATATTCTTCAGTTCCCGCAATATCATCCTCCAGAAACGATGGGCCGATCCCCAGAAACAACATGTCATTTTTATAAACTCCGTTTTTAGTAATAACTTTGCGACCACCATCCTCTATAGCTGTGACCATATCATTAATAAAATGAATATTGCGTCGTTTCAAAAAGGGCCGGATATCAATCAGTACATTTTTTCTGCTTTTAGTACCTAAAATAAACTCAGGAATTGACGGAAAATAAGTAAACACACCATTACCAATCAATGTAATTTCATATTTCGGAATAAAACGCCTGAAAAAAAACAATAGAACCGGAAATACTGGCATAAAAATAAAATACTGAATTAAAAACAGCGATGCAAAACCATTGCCTACAATTGTTATATTCTTTTTCACCCTTCTCTCCAATATATAAAGAAACTAAAACACACTTGTAAAAAAATTCAAGCGACTTATATGCCATGAAAGCAGCAATAACCACCTGAGCAATTCATATTACGCCGTTACTTACTATAAAACCACAAAATAGTAACCGCGTATTGACCTGTCTCACACGTCATATAAAACAACAAAAATTATTATCACAATATAAATATGCTATATACTCCAGATCATTGATTAACACTTAAACCTTAAACCTTAAAAATGCATTTATTCATCGTAAGGGAAAACAACAGGTCCGGCTTTATTAATGTAACGGGCGATATTATTAAACCGCAGTTTTTAGCCGTCGGTGAATTCCATAACGACCTCGTCCGGGCTTCAACCGAGTCTAATGGTAAAAATTTATCTGCCTGCATTAATGCATCCGGCGACTGGGTAATAGAGCCCCGTTTCTCTTATTTTTAGCCCGCTGTATGCCCCTCAGGCATTTTTCAGAGGCCGGGCTCCAGTTGCATATCAAATATGTTACATAAATATGAATAGTGAGCCGCTAACTGAGCCCACCTATGACGCTGCACATCCACTTTCAGAAGGTCGCGCACTGGTCTGCTGCGAGGATAAATGGGGATATATAGACAACAACGGAACAGAAGTCATTACCTGCCAACATGTTCCAATATGGACAGACACCTGTTTTGCTGGCATCTGCTTTTCTATGGCTGGAAATGAAGGTAATATGAAGCATTATTTTATTGATAAAATAACCAGACGAGCATTCGAACGCTCGCCTCCCTTATTAACTCAGTTTTCTGCAGGCAGGGCCGGCATCTATGACCTGGAAACGGACACTATGGGCTATATCAATACAGACGGTGACAGGGTCATTGAGCCGAAATTTAAGGAATCATCTCGCTTTCCAGAAAACAATGCCGCCATAACGTCACTCTCCAAACGACTTTGCAGCGATATAAACACAACGGGGACATCACTATTCCTGGCACTTTCATAATGGCTATGAATTTTAAAAACGGACTGGCTCAGGTCACACACAAAGACAAACGAGAAGCCTACATCAATCAGTCAGCTGAGTTTGTCTGGCTCAACAAATAACCACAAAAAGGCACGACACATGAAAAAAGGCAAGTTAGAGATTATTGATAATCTGCATGAGTACCTGCTTGATCACTCACTCAATGAGTCAGACATTTTATTTCGGCTAAGAAATGAAACTGAGAAAGACCCCGATGCGATTATGCAGATTCCTCCGGAGCAGGGTCAGTTTATGGCTTTACTGGTAAAACTGATTTGCGCAAAAAGAACCATAGAGATTGGTGTTTTCACGGGTTACAGCGCACTGTGCATCGCGCTGGCATTACCTCATGATAGCTACACCGTTGCCTGCGACATTAGTAAACAGTGGACGAATATTGCACAACAATACTGGACCGAAGCAGGTGTCAGGGAAAAAATCGACCTTAGAATTGCACCTGCAACCGACACTCTAATGCAGCTGCTGGACGAAGGCCAGGGCAAATCATATGATTTTGTTTTTATCGATGCAGATAAAGACAACTATGACCAGTACTACGAACTGTCACTGCAACTCCTTAGAAAAGGCGGGCTTATCGCCATTGATAATGTCCTGCTATTCGGCTCTGTAATTGATTCTGACCTGCTCGACAACACATTAAAGGATAAAATTTCTGAATCCAGCATACAGGCCATCAGAGATTTAAACTTAAAGCTAAAAAATGACAACCGTGTAGACATCAGTATGTTGTCAATGGCCGATGGCATTACATTAGTACATAAAAAATAATTGTTTTAATCTGCGATCTAAATTAAATCAACCAGAGGACATCCTTAAATGTATACAGGCAGTTGTTTATGCGGCGAAGTTCGTTTTCAGATAACAGGCGAAATAAAAAACATTATATACTGTCACTGCTCTAAATGCAGAAAGGCACAGGGCAGCGCATTTGCAACCAATGGAAATCTTGAAAAAAAATACTTTAATATTATTTCAGGCGAGAATAATTTAACAAAATACGAAGCCAGTAAAGGCCATTATAAATATTTCTGCAAAACCTGCGGCTCTCCCATTATCAGTATAAGTGATGCCTCACCCGATAACGTCCGTGTGCGCCTGGGCACCATAGAAACCGATATAAATGAACGCCCTGAAGCACATGTGTTTTTTTCATCCCGAGCCAACTGGGAAAATATATGCAGTGATTTACCTGAGCATGACGATTACAGTTAAATAATGAAAATTATACTTTTAAGACACGGTCAACCGGTGCTGCCCGCTATGAATAAATTATCCGCTGATTCATTCCATCAGTGGGTGATTGCGTATAACGCATCTGGGTTAAGCAACACATCCCTGCCGACAGAAGCCGCTATTATGCATGCTTCAGACTGTAATGCAATTGTTTGTAGCACACTTCAACGATCAGTTGAATCTGCACAGAAACTGGCTGAGAAGAAAATAGTTTTATCCCATGAAATTTTTAATGAGGCAGGCTTACCGGTAGCCCGCTGGAAAAAATTTAAAACATCGCCAAAGATCTGGGCTGTTTTCTTCCGTATTTTATGGCTGCTGGGCTATTCACACCGATCTGAATCATACAAAGAAGTAAAATTAAGGGCATCACAGGCGGCCGATCAACTAACAGAGTTAGCGTATAAGCAGCATAAGATTCTATTTGTAGGGCATGGAGTCTATAATAGATTGCTGGCTAAAGAACTAAAACGCAAAGGCTGGCATGGGCCGGGCAACCCGGGGTCAAAGCACTGGAGTTCAGCTGTATATACAAAATCTGAAACAGCCCGGACTCATCCAGAAACACTCACCGGACGCTGACATAACAGGTATCTTCTGCTATAAGTCTATTCTCTACATATCTCAATTTAGCAACACTACTCTTATCTGTTATTAGCGGTATCAGTCACACTGAAAATGCTCCTTCAGATCTGGAGCTTATCTCTGCCCCGGTATCAACACCACAACTGCTTGCCGATAACCGTGGCCCCAGTGACCGCTATCTTTTTAGCACCGACCAGCCTGGCAGTTATCTATTTCGAGCCACTTCAACCGATTCACAGGGCAACACCTGCTTTGATACATTACAGGTTGATTTACCATCAATTTAAACCTAAATTAGTCAGTTGGACACCATAAAGTGCGCCTCTGGGAACACCCATGTTGATCATTATGGGATGCAATCAAAAAGAGCGCGAATGGCAAGTCTTTAGCTGACGTGCAGGGATGCACTAATATCGCGATTGCAGGACGCAAAAGAGCGAAGACGTGCAGGGATGCACTAATATCGCGGTTGCAGGACGCAAAAGAGCGAAGACGTGCAGGGATGCACTAATATCGCGGTTGCAGGACGCAAAAGAGCGAAGACGTGCTAGAGATACACTAATATCGCAATTGCAGGAAGCAACAGATAAGGAATCAGAAACATATTCATTTTTATATCATTGTAGTAACATCAACCTGAGTAATCTAAAAACGTAAAACTATGCAAAACATCAGAATCTTATGCCTGTCTGGAAGCCTCAGGCAGCACTCTTATAATAGCAGCGTGCTTCAGGCAATAAAAACACTGGCTCCGGACCATATAAAAATTTCAATTTTTAATCAAATGGGAGAGCTGCCTTTATTCAATCCTGACATAGAAAACAATCATATCATTGCGGTTCAAGCATTAAAAAATGAAATTAATCGTGCGAATGGTTTAATTATTGCAAGTCCCGAGTATGCCCACGGCATAACGGGCGTTATGAAAAACGCGCTTGACTGGTTAGTGAGTGGCGATGAATTGCCCTATAAGCCGGTCGCCTTAATTAATACATCACCCCGTGCGCATCATGCACAGGATGCACTGCGGGAGGTGTTAAATACAATGTCTGCATGCACAGCAAGCGATGCCAGTATAAACATCCCCCTGCTTGGCAGTAAGCTTGATACGCAGGGCATCATTGAACACGCCGTTTTTTCCAAAGATCTCCTCAGCCAGCTCACCGCCTTTTATCACTTTATTGTTGCACAACAAACTGAAAATTTTTGAACCAATCCTCAAACTCTATATTTTTATCAAAAAATGCGGCGCTTTCATGTAGTATTTATGCCTGACAATCCCTGATAATAAGGTATACATCATGCATACTGGCAGCTGTGAATGCAAAACAATTCAGTATAAGTTAACTGCAGAGCCGTTAACCTGTTATGCCTGCCACTGCACAGATTGCCAGACCTCTTCAGGCTCTGCTTTCGGGCTTTCAATGCTTGTAAATGAAGCGGATATTACTGTAACTGAGGGAGAGCCAGGCGTTAGCATAAGAGCCATCAACGACATTACCGTTAAACACCACCACTGCACTGACTGCGGCACTGCATTTTGGATTTCTGCGGATGCCTATCCCGGTATTCTCGCATTAAAACCCGGCACCTTTGATGATACCTCCTGGTACAGCCCCGTCGCCCACCTCTGGGTTCGCAGCGCACAACCCTGGATGAGCCTTGACCCCGCCATTAAACAATTTGAAAAGCAGCCCGAATTTTCAGAGCTAATCGATCTGTGGTCTGCCAGTAAATCCACCCGCAAAACTGACTGACACAATTATTATGTCCAGCAATTTTTTTTACTACCCACTTATATCTTTATGCCTGTTATCGGGTTTGCTTGCTTCCTGCGACAATAGCAACAAACCAACGCCACCAAAGCCTGAACCCGTTCCTGCGCCGATACCACCTCCGCTCCCAGGTAATGATGTTGTGCAAATAGATTTCAACTTTAATAGCAACACCGATGGCTGGACTGCAGGCTTTGCTGATTACCCGATTGCCCAGGCATCTATATTTAATCTTTCAGCCAACTTTTCTCAACTACCTGCTCCCCTGCAAACCGCATCAGGCTTTATGGTTTCCGGCACTAACCGCAGCGATGATCTTTTTATGTTTATTAAAAAAAGATTCAGTGGCTTTTCCGCAAACACGCAATACCAGATTCAGTTTGAAATTACTTTTGCCAGCGATGCACCCAGCGGCTGCATTGGTGTGGGCGGAGCTCCGGGAGAAGCGGTCACCATAAAAGCGGGCGCATCTGTCATTGAGCCCCTGGCCATTAACGATGGCAATAACGTCTACATTATGAATATAGACAAGGGAAACCAGAGCGTTGGAGGGAGTGACGCCATCAGCATTGGCGATTTTGCCAACTCAAAAATCTGCGATAACAGTGGTTTTACTTATGAACTAAAAACATTGAATAATAATATCGCACCCTTCAGCGTATTAACCGGTTCCGATGGAAATCTCTGGTTTAGCTTTTCCACCGATTCCGGTTTTGAGTCTACGACTCAAATTTATTATATCGGCGGAAAAATTAAGGCCACTAAAATATAGCCGCTTTTCGCCCGCCATGTTAACAATAAGAGAGATTTAACGCATAGTCACCAGCTCTTCTGCACTGGTGGGGTGAATCGCCACTGTGTCATCAAAGTCTTTTTTGGTGGCACCCATGCGCATAGCCACAGCAAAGCCCTGTAACATTTCATCCGCACCGGGGCCGATAATATGGCAACCCACTACTTTTTCCTGAGCACCAATACACACCAGCTTCATTGCAGTTTTTACTTCGTGCCGGGTCATTGAGTTATACATGGCTGTGAACCGGGTTTGATAAATTTTTATCGCAGCCCCGTGCTCCTTGCGCGCCTCACCTTCCGTTAAGCCGACCGTTGCAATCGGTGGATGACTAAAAACAACAGTCGCAATCATTTTATAATCCAGGTGGCGATCCGTCTGGTTATTATATAAACGATCCGCCAACCTGCGCCCGGCCGCAATTGCCACCGGCGTTAACGGTGCCCGGCCAGTAATATCACCCAGCGCAAATATATTTTTTACATTGGTATTCTGATAAAGGTCGGTGGTAATAAAACCCTGCTCATCGGTTTCGATATTGGCCGCCTCCAGGTTCATACCCCGGGTGTTCGGGTCTCGCCCAATGGCCCAGATAACTTCATGAAACCCCTTGCTTTTATTACCTTTATCATCACAGATGCTAAGCGTGCCATCTTCTTCTTTTATAATTTCAGTAATTTGAGTACGTGACATGATATCCACCCCCTGGTCAAGCATCTGCTCCAGTAAACTTTCCCGCAGCATGCCATCGAATGACCCCAGAATATGCTCTTTTCGCAAATACATGCACACACCACAACTCAGTGCATTTAACACCCCGGCCAGCTCAACAGCAATATAACCAGAGCCCACAATCGCCACTTTTCCCGGGCACTCGGTTAACTCAAAAAAACCATCGGATGTAATGCCATGCTCCGCTCCCGGCAGGTCCGGCACCGTCGGCTTTGTACCCGATGATACCACGATATGTTTTGCACTAAAACGCTTGCCATCCACATCCACCGTATGCTCGTCCACAAATGACGCAAACCCCTGGAGTTCGTCAATATTGGAATCCGCCAGATAATTGTGATACCAGTTATTAATACCGGAAATATAATCTTCACGTTTTTTAACCAGGTGCCCCCAGTTAAATCCACTGCTTTGCAGATCGAAGCCATAATCTTTGGCATCTTCCAGTGCATGGGCTAAATTAGCCCCGAACCACATGATTTTCTTGGGCACACAGCCCACATTAACGCAGGTACCGCCAATATCACCACTTTCTATCACCGCACACTTAACACCATAAACCGCTGCCCGCTCAGCCACGGATAAACCGCCACTGCCGCCGCCAATGGCTATTAATTCATAATCGTATTTTTTTGGCATGATAAAACCTGTAGTGATATGACAAGGTCAGGTAATATACCAGCACAGAGATCACAGGAACACCCATTCACGATAATGTTGTTATTTAAACTTCTAAAAAAACTCAGCTCAGCCCGCAGCTACCAGTTTATTATTGACCGTCTGGAACAATACAGTCTGCTGATCCGGCTGGATAAGCCCATTGGCATTTACCTTTTGCTCTGGCCAACCCTCTGGGCATTGTGGATTGCCGCAAAGGGCTGGCCAGACACGCAGGTACTGTTTGTCTTTATTGCGGGTGTCTTTTTAATGCGTTCAGCAGGGTGCGCGATAAATGATTACGCAGATCGTGATATTGACCCGCTGGTCGAGCGAACAAAAAACCGGCCATTAGCCGCAGGGCGCATAGGCAGCAAAGAAACACTCATCGTGTTTTCCATTATTTCTCTCTGTGCATTCTCACTGGTTTCACTCATGAACACGCTCACCATTTATATGAGCTTTGTTGGCATTCTGCTGGCCGCCAGCTACCCTTTTATGAAGCGTTTTCACTATATGCCCCAGGTTCATCTGGGCGCGGCCTTTGGCTGGTCTGCGCCCATGGCCTTCACGGCTCAGGCAAATGAAATTACAGCCGTAACCTGGCTGATTTTTATGGCCACGGTTTTATGGGCAACGGCTTATGACACCATGTATGCCATGGCAGACCGGAAAGATGACCTGAAAGTCGGGGTGAAATCCACCGCCATTTTATTTGGTGAAGCCGACAGGCTGATTATTGGATTACTGCAGGGCCTGCTCATTCTCGACCTGATTTTAATTGGCAGCAGCTCAGAACTGGGGCTTTATTATTACATTGGCCTGAGCATCGCCAGCGGCTTTTCAGTTTATCAACAATACCTGATAAAAGACCGCGACCCCCAAAAATGCTTTAACGCTTTTATAAACAACAGCTGGTTTGGTTTTTTTGTTTTCGCCGGCATTTTTGTGGACTACTGGGTATAATGCCAAATATATCATTCGTAATCTTAAAAATTATTAATGCGCTTTACACAGATAGAATAATCAAGCGTATCTACATTAATATGGCGGATAAAATCCCCCGCCTGCAAATACCCCCAACTCACCACAGGCACCAGCAATGCCGGCACAACCAGCAGCATAAAAACACCTTTTATCAGGGCTTCTCGGCCGTAAACTACTTTTGTTTTTTTAAACACTTTGGCTTTTAATGGCGGAAAACGTTTTTCTGTAATGGTTTTTATTGCTGTCCATGCATACATTATTTCAACCACAATACCGCAGACAACCGGAATACCCACAAATACACCATAGGCCAGTGCGGCCATACCGGGAATACCCAATATTGTCTCGCAATGCACCGTTAACATAAACGCCTGCCACTCAGGGTACAGAATATAATAGCCCGCCAGCAGCAAAGCCAGCAGCCCACTGGCCAGTGCCAGGCCTAAACGAATGCGTTCCTGTTTGCTGTAAAGTGTTGCGTATTCAACCTGTTCTTTCATACTTTAAAATGCGTTTTCACGCTCCCTGCTTTTCACCTGCATGCATTCAGGCGAACTCAATTAATAACTTATACTTCAACTGTTCTATATTCACCGGGCTCCAGCCCCTGAAGCCCCCACTCACCTATTTTACAGCGCAGCAAACGCAACGTAGGAAACCCCACAGCCGCCGTCATGCGTCTCACCTGTCGGTTACGCCCCTCACAAATACTGAGCTCTAACCAGCTGGTTGGAATATTTTTTCTAAAACGCACCGGCGGATCTCTGGGCCACAACCCCGACGGCTCTTCAATTATTTTTGCTCGGGCGGGTTTTGTTAAGCCGTCCTTTAATATAATGCCTTTTTTCAACTGTTCAATGGCTTCGTCTGTAATCTGCTTATCAACCTGCGCCCAGTAGGTTTTTTCCATTTTATTTTCGGGGCTGGATATTTTATTCTGTAATTTACCATTATCCGTGAGCAAAAGCAGGCCTTCCGAGTCATGGTCCAGCCGACCCGCCGGGTAAATATTTTTTATTTTTATAAACTCCGCCAGACTGCGGTGTTTTTCATGGGGGCTGAACTGGCAGATAACACCATAGGGTTTATTAAATAAAATAAGCTGCGACATAAATTGCCTTACCTGCCGAAATTTATAACTGCAACCAGCGCTGGCGTCGCTGATCACTCACATTCAGCCGATCAAACAGGGCGTGAAATGCGTCTTCATCGGTAATGCCCTGCCAGCGAATCGATTGCTCATGATCCTCAAATACCGCATCGGTTACAATTTCAGTCAGTCGTTTATTGGTGGGCAACAGGCCCTGATGCTCTTCTACCAGATTCTGAATGCGCGCCGAACCCCGAAATTTCATTTTAGAAATATTCTCTATATTTTGCAAAATATCATCAACACTCGGATATTTCTGTAACAGATTAGAGGCCATTTTATAACCCACTCCCGGTATGCCGGGAATGTTGTCAACTTTATCCCCCGAGAGCGCCAGCAAATCGGCAATCTGCTCCGGCAGTACACCAAACTGTTTTTTCACCCCTTTACCATTCAGTACATTGCCCCGGGCAAAATCCCACCAGGCATCTCGCTCACCCAACACCAGTTGAGTCAGGTCTTTATCGGCGCTGACAATGGTAATATCAAAACCTTCATTTCTTAAGCGTGTGGCCAGGGTGCCAATAATATCATCGGCTTCAAAGCGGTTACTGCCAAACTCGGCGATGCCCACCGAACGGCAGAACTCGCGGCAATAACGAAACTGCACCTTAAGCTCTTCCGGGGCAGGTGGCCGATTGGCTTTATATTCGGGGTAAATTTCTCGACGATAAGAGTCTGTCTGGTGCGCATCAAAGGCACAGGCAATAAACTCAGGCCGCTTCTGCTCAATGAGCTGATATAAAAATTCGCTGAAACCATACACCGCATTCGAGGGGTTATCCTCGGCATCTGTAATCGCATCATCAAAAACATGCCAGGCACGAAAAATATAAATGCTGGAATCAACTAAATAGGCTCGGCGGTTACTCATCCGGGTATTGTAACCCGGACACCGTTAAAGTGAGGCCAAAGTTTCCATATCTTTCTTAACAGCGGCAACAGACTGATCGAAGTTAGTCTGCTCTTCTTCATTCATTTTAAGCTTAATCACCCGCTCCATACCGTCCTTACCCAGCACGCAGGGCACACCGATGGCCAGCTCATTGCAGCCGTATTCATTTTCCAGAATCGCCACGGTGGGCAGAATACGCTTGCGGTCATTGACAATGGCATCCACCATAACGGCAACCGCCGCCGCAGGTGCATCATAGGCACTGCTGTTCTGGCGCAGCGCTAAAATTTCAGCACCGCCATTGCGGGTGCGGGTCACAATATCATCAATCACCGACGGCTCCAGAAAGTGGCTCACCGGAATACCGGAAATCGTGGTGTAGCGCATCATCGGCACCATTGAGTCACCATGCCCGCCCATCACCATGGCATCAATATCCAGCGCGGAGTAACCGGTTTCCATGGCAATAAAACTGGCCATGCGGGTAGAGTCCAGCACCCCCGCCTGCCCCATGATACGACTGCGATCCCAGCCGGTTTTCTGCCAGGCCCGATAGGTGAGAATATCCACCGGATTAGAAACAAACAGCATTTTGCTGTCCGGTGCATACTTCAGTGTGCTGTCGACAATTTCATCCGTCACCCGCACATTGGTTTCCAGCACATCAGAGCGGGACATGCCCGGCTTTCGGGGCACACCGGCGGTGACAATAATCAGGTCAGAGTCCGCCATCAGGGCGTGATCTGTGCCCCCTTTCAGGCGTGTATCAAACTGAAATAACGGCGCGTCTTCCTGAATATCCAGTGCCGCACCTTCCGCCGCACCTTCACGAATATCGATTAATACCAGCTCACGACACATATCTTTCGACGCTATAAACTGCGCGGTGGATTCACCCACTCGTCCTGCACCGACCACGGTAATTTTTTTCATAGATATCCCCTTTATGACATGAATGGCACATTGTGCTGAGGTGCTTTATTTTTTTCGACCCCTGTTTTTCTGACCATGGACCTTATTCAAAGTTTAGCTTAAAAACAGACATTGGCAGCAGAAACCCCCGCCAGGCTAGCACATGCGCCACTACTCGTGATTATGCCGGGCAACCCCACTATCAAATGCGGCCTGAGCAACCGCCGGGGGAACACGCTCAATCAGCCGGGGGTCGATGGGTTTGGGAATAATATAGTCTGGGCCAAAGGCTATTTTATCTACGCCATAGGCTTCCAGCACCGATGCAGGCACCGGCTCTTTGGCCAGCTTTCTAATTTCATTGACCGCTGCAATGTGCATTTCCTGAGTAATCGTACTGGCCCCTGCATCCAGCGCGCCGCGGAAAATATAGGGAAAACCCAGCACATTATTCACCTGGTTCGGATAATCACTGCGCCCGGTGGCCATAATTAAATCACTGCGAACCTGCATGGCAAGTTCCGGTTTAATTTCAGGGTTCGGGTTAGACAGGGCAAAAATAATGGGCTTAGAGGCCATAGCAGCCACCATTTCCTCGGTCATTAAATCCGGGCCTGACACACCAATAAACACATCCGCATCTTTCATTGCATCCAGAGCTGTACGACGTTCGGTTCTCACCGCAAACTCCGCCTTATAAATATTCAGATCATCACGGCCAATATGAATCACACCATTTCGGTCCAGCAACATCATGTTATCCTTATTCACCCCTAGCCCCTGCAGCAGACGCATGGATGCAATGCCCGCCGCCCCTGCACCCATGCAGACAATGCGTGCATCTTCAACGGTTTTACCCTGCAGTTCGAGGGCATTGAGCAGGCCCGCGGCAATAATAATGGCGGTGCCGTGCTGATCATCATGAAAAACCGGAATATCCAGCATGCTGTCCAGTGAACGTTCAATTTCAAAGCACTCCGGGGCTTTTATATCTTCCAGATTGATACCGCCAAAAGTGGGGGCTATGCGGGTTACCGTATCGACAAAATCTTTGGGAATGTCTGCATTCACTTCAATATCAAACACATCGATATTGGCAAAGCGCTTAAACAGCACCGCCTTGCCCTCCATCACCGGCTTACCCGCAAGTGCGCCCACATTGCCCAGCCCCAGCACCGCGCTGCCATTGGTAATCACCCCCACCAGATTCCCCTTGGAGGTGTACTTATAAGCCATTTCCGGGTCATCCGCTATGGCTTTGACCGGTTCAGCCACACCGGGGGTGTAGGCCAGTGACAGGTCATCCTGGGTTTCACAGGGCTTGGTAATATCTGTGCCGGTTTTACCCGGAAAAGGGTAACGATGATATTCGAGTGCGCGTTTTTTATCTTCTTCATTCATTTTATCTGGCCTGATTAGTCATTAGTATTTAATACGAACACTCATGTTCTGCATTGGCAAAAACACGCTAAATAGTTATTTTAACACTTTAATATTATCCGGATGACGTAAGTTCATGCTGAATATTAGCTCACTACGGGGGGTATCATGGCGTTTATCTTTCGACCTTTTCTGTCTTAGCCAACCACGAACAATCACTTTTTTTCCCATCAGGCTGTTTAACATATAGGCATTAAAGTTGGGCAGGTCGTAATTCAATATCTTCACTTCCAGGCGCTTATCAAGAAAAACCGTCACCGCAAAATTACTTTGCCAGATACGGCTCACCGCCCCCTGAATACGATAAAAACCTTCACTTTCATTATTCAGCTGGCTTACCTGTGTTAACTGATAGCGGGGCAATTGCCAGATGCCCTTTTCAGCCTGCATGGCCTTCGCTTCCAGCTGGCGATAACAGGAGCTCATTCGGTCATTGGGAGGCGTTGTAAACGCAATAGCATCGCCCTGCGCAATCAATCTGGCCTGCAGGTTGGTGCCGTCCGCCAGAAACACATGGGCCAGTGTTCGGCTGTAGCGGTCAAAACGCTGTGGCCCGAAGGCCAGGCTGACTTTATGTTGTGCCATATTGAGCTGCTGCTGCAAATCTGCTCGGGCCTTCTCACCCGCCGCCTTAATATCTGCCGGAATTTCCCGCTGACGACTAAAGACCTCCGGCGTATCAATGCCCAGCATTCTGATTTTACGCCCGTCTTCTAACTGCAGCGTATCCCCATCATAAACATAATTAACCCTCGCCGACTCATCAATGTGCTGTGGGGGGCAATTATTAACAGCACAGGCATTAAACGCCGATAAAACCAGCAGCAGTTTTACACAGGCACAAAAAAAGCGCTGAATAACAGCGCTTTTTTTAACATGCTCGTTTTTTGCCATGCCTGCTTTTGCAGAGCCTGACCGGTGAAACAATGAATTACTTCTTTTCACCAAAACGCTTGCGGAATTTTTCAACCTGTCCGGCAGAATCTAAAATTTTCTGCTTACCGGTATAAAAAGGGTGGCATTGTGAGCACACTTCCACTGTTAATGCATCTTTCTTATAGGTAGAACGGGTTTCAAATGCATTACCGCAACTGCAGGTTACATTAATATTATGATAATCTGGGTGTATATCGGGTCTCATGGTCGAGTCCTCAGTGCCTTGCTTGTCGTAAAGAGCCGCGTATGTTACCCGTTTCAGAGCCTCTGAGCAAGAGGTAATACAGTGCTTTTTCTGTTAATATTTACATAGCGATAATTATTCAACCTCAAATCACACTATTTTAACCTGGAAAAATCAGTTGGGCGCAAAAAAGATGTGTAAGCAATTGATTGGGATGGCGTAATGAAAAAAAGCGTATTCACCTTATGGGTGATGAGCGTTTTTTTCATATAGCCAGGCAAGTCAAGGGCTTGCGCAGACTTTTGCGATTCAACTGATTTTTCCAGGTTTAAGGAGACTCTCGTGGGTTTTTTCTTTAAATTACTCTTAAAAGCCGGACTGGCCCTGGGCGTAGTCGTTCTCGGCTATAAATTTATATTGCCCGCCATAACCGGCGGTGGTTTTCAGATACCGGGTAGCGAGAAAAGCATCAAAGACCTGGTAAGCCCCGCCACAGATAAAACCGTCACCGTTTACCAGTGGGTTGACGAAAAAGGCGTGACCCATATCGACAGCACCCCGCCAGCGGGTCAGCGCAACTATGAACGCAAAACCGTTAACGCCAACGCCAATGTGTTACAGGCTACAAAACAGCGTAATGCAGAGCCCGAGCAAGCCAGACAGGGCTCGCGCACAGCCAAAGTAAAAAACACCTATTCGGCTGAAGGCATTATAAACATAATAGACAGCGCAAAAGACCTGCAGAAGGATGCCGGGCAGAGATCCGCTGATCAGGAAAAAACCCTGAACGATATTATGGGGGGTAATCGCCGATAGTGCTGTAATCAAAGGCCTGCCCCTGCTACGCCTTTCGGCAAAAATCAAAAGTGTGAGTGAGGTGCACAGAAAAAAGCCCTCAGATCTGTAGCACCAGCCTGAAGATCCGAAGCATACAGATTAATACTCCGTGAATCTCTGCGTCCCCCGTAATTAATATATTTTTACGACCCTCACCCCATCGTTATATTTTTATCTCGTTCCCACGCTCTGCGTGGGAACGCATACCCCGAAGCTCTGCTTCATAACTACCTGAGCCTCTCAGCTCTTGCCAGGCTCCACACATCCACCCGACTCACCCCTGCCCGTTTCATGGTTTTGCATAGCTCCGTCACGCTGGAACCGGTGGTAATGACATCATCAAAAATCACCGCATATTGATAGTCGCACTTATTATCGAAGCTAAATGCGCCTTTCATATTTAACTGCCGCTGGCGCACATTTTTACCGGTTTGATGCTCGGTGTCGCGCAGCCTCTGCGCACTGTACGAATCGACGGGCACCCCCAGCAATTCAGCCAGTGGCTTCACCAGCATCTGCGACTGATTAAACCCCCGCTGCTTCAGCCGTCTGCTATGTAAAGGCATCGGAATAATCACATCCGGGGGGTGCTGCTGATAATGTGTCAGCGGCAGGTGCTCACACATTAAATTCGACAGCAGCGGGGCAAAATTTAATTTCTCAGCAAACTTTAACTGCTGAATCATCCACTCCAGTGGCTGCGCATACACAAAAGGACTCCAGCACCGATCATAGACGGGCGCTTTGTGCAAACACCGGCCACACACCTGTGAGTTATACCCCACCCCCTCCGGCACCGGCTCAGCACAGTGCGGGCAGGCATTAATATTTAACCTGATATCCCCACAACAGGGGGCACATAGAAAGGTATCCGGCAGCAAATTATCAGAGCTACCACACAAAGAACAATGCAAAGGAAAGAAAAACGACAGAAGTGAGCTTATAATCATTGCCTGACTGATCCATTTTAGGCCGAAAACAGGTATTATAGACAGCTATTCGCAATCTATAGATTTACATTACATGACTCAAGCCTCAAATAAAACATCCGGTAAAGCACCGAACATAGACAACAGCACACTGCGCCACGACTGGTCACTGCAGGAAATCGAAAACATTCTGCAGCAGCCCTTTAACGACCTGTTATTCAAAGCACACACACTGCACCGCCAGCACCACAACCCGAATGAAGTGCAGATCAGCTCACTTTTAAGTATAAAAACCGGTGCCTGCGCAGAAGATTGCGGCTATTGCTCACAAAGTGCAAAGCACAATACCGAGCTGGAAAGAGAGCGCCTGTTGCCCCTCAGCGAAGTCATCGAAAAAGCAAAAATCGCCCGAAACAATGGCTCCAGCCGCTTCTGTATGGGGGCCGCCTGGCGTAACCCCACAGATAAAAACCTCGAAAAAGTCATTGAAATGGTTCAGGCGGTTAAAGAAACCGGCATGGAAACCTGCGTCACTCTGGGCATGCTCAGCCAACCACAGAGCCAGCGCCTGAAAGAGGCCGGGCTGGATTACTACAACCACAACCTCGATACATCACCGGAATTTTACGGCAATGTCATCACCACCCGCACCTTTCAGGACCGCCTGGACACATTACAACATGTTCGCGACAGCGGCATTAACGTGTGCAGTGGCGGCATTCTGGGCATGGGTGAAAACAGCACCGACCGTGCCTCCATGTTGCAACAACTGGCCAATATGGCGCAGCACCCTGAAAGTGTGCCCATCAATATGCTGGTGCAAATTGAAGGCACACCGTTGTATGGAGCCGATGGCATCGACAGCATAGAATTTGTACGCAGCATTGCAGCCGCAAGAACTCTAATGCCTCAGTCACAGGTGCGCCTGTCGGCGGGCCGACATGAAATGACCGATGAAATGCAGGCCCTGTGCTTTTTTGCCGGTGCCAACTCCATTTTCTATGGTGACAAACTCCTCACCACAGAAAACTGTGAAACCAATGATGACCTGGCACTGTTTAATCGCCTCGGCATAAAACCCAGCGAAGTCGAACACAACGAACTCAAAAAAGCCGAAGCCTGCCACTCTTAACCACCTGTCAATACACATGAAAAATCTTCGGCAGGAACTGAACCAGCGACACAGACAAAACCTCTACCGCAGCCGTAAAGTTTTACACAGCCCCCAGGGGCGTGAAATTATTTTAAATGGAAAAAAAGTTTTAAACTTTTGCAGCAATGATTATCTGGGCCTGGCCAACCATAACGAAGTAACAAAAGCCTTTATTGATGGCTGCCGGCAATACGGTGCCGGCAGCGGCTCGGCACACCTGGTTAATGGCCACAGCCAGGCACACCATGCACTGGAAGAAGAACTGGCCGAGTTCTGCGGCTTTCCCCGTACATTATTATTTTCCACCGGCTATATGGCAAACCTGGGACTGGCACAGAGTTTGTTTACTGCGACAGAAAATCACCCCCCACAACATAACCGCATCGTTGAAGACAAACTCAACCACGCCTCACTACTGGATGCCGCCGGTATCAGCAACAGCAAACTCATGCGCTTTCTGCACCGCGATTACAACAGCCTGCATAAAAAACTTGAACGCATCAAAAACCATGCAGATACAACCGCCGGAGAAACACTGGTGAGCTCCGATGCCGTATTCAGCATGGATGGTGATGAAGCCAATATTCAGGCCATGAGCGAACAGTGCCAGACACACAACGCCTGGCTAATGCTCGACGATGCCCACGGCTTTGGCGTGCTGGGCAAACATGGCCGGGGCTCATTAAACCATCAGCAGATTAGCGCCGATGACAACACCATTTACATGGCCACACTGGGCAAGGCGCTGGGCACCGCCGGAGCCTTTATTGCAGGCTCAGAAGACCTGATTGAATACCTGATACAAACCGCGCGCTGCTATATTTACACCACCGCCATGCCCCCCGCCATAGCACAGGCCACCCGCACCAGCCTGAAACTGCTCAGCGAAGAAAACTGGCGACAACAGGCACTGCATAAAAATATACAATATTTTAAAACCCTGGCGGCACAGGCCGAACTGAACCTGTTGCCATCCAGCACCGCAATACAACCGGTGGTGATTGGCGAAACAGAAAAAGCCGTTAGCATTAGCCAACAACTATTCGAGCGGGGCATTCATATTGCCGCAATAAGGCCCCCCACCGTAGCCCAAAACACAGCACGGTTGCGCATCACCTTAAGAGCCGACCACAGCGAGCAGGATATTGAACGACTGGTGAGTTTGATTGCTGAATGTTGCCTGCCTTAAACCCATAAACCTAAATTAATCAGTTGCACGCCATAAAGTGTGGCCATTGTTCAGAAATGTCAACCTCAGGTATGCGGGTGTCGGGGTTACACAGAATTAATCAGTGCCCACTAATAGGCACACCCAGCTCACCCGTTTTCTTATCAATATCAAAGCCAACAAAACTCCCGGGATTACCCTTAGGAGAAATACTAAGCGCCCATGAGTCTCCATTATCTGAAATTTTCAGGCTGTGATTATTCATAATGTCCTGCAAACTTTTGCGCCCGGATAAAAAACCAGCTCCACTGCTGGCCAGGCTTTTATTAATAAAATCTCTCTTTTCAGAACTTAACCATATGCCTTTATCTGAAGGCAATGAAAACCAGTTAGCCCCCGCTAAACGCTGTTTTTCCAGATCAACCCACAGACAGAAAACCGTATCATCCGTCATATAATAAATAACCGCATATTCCCGCCCCTTTCTCTGTACCTTGCCTGTCTGAATATAAATCGGCTCTAAATCGCCATATACATCAGGTCTGATATTCTGCTTTAAAAGCCCTTTATGACCCTCAGTTAAATCATAAACCAGACACTCATTATTCGAGGGTGTGCTCATCCAGAGCATCTGCTCTTTTTTTAATACCTCATCCACCATCGCCAGCTCTGCCACAGTTACGGCTTCAACTGCAGGTGGCTTTAATGACTCATAGCTCACGCCAAAGGCTCCCGGTTTCACATATATATTTCCCTCCAGAGAAGGCACCTGCTTTGATATGAGCTGTATATGATAGGCATTTTTTTCAGCCATGCGAATTAATTCAAAATCTTTTGCTAACAACACCAGCACATCTTCAACATCAGCCGCAAACGGATCAACACCCCCACCGCCGAATGAATTCTGCAATGCCTCTTTAAGAAAATCTCTGTCTTCAGCACTAAAAGAGGTTTCATCGCCTTTAATCTCAGGCTGTTTTTGCCTGTCCAGTTCATCCCCATTCTGACGGCCCCTGTCAGGCTGCAAATACAATGGATCGGGATAAGCCATAGCGGCGGGAGAGATCGAAGTGATTTTATAAAGCCAATCTATCCTGCCCTCTGCATCCATCGTGAACTGAGAATCAGCCTGATGAGTATCATGCAACCCGAGATCAAAGGTCCATAACTTTTTATCCGTATCATAGGAAAACTGAACATTATAATTCTGTAACAGCGGTACAAGCCCGCCGGAAATATTCAATGAAGAAAACTCTGCAGCATCAATCTCATTACCATATTTTCGCATATGGGCGTCTATAAAGCGCAGTTCATCTTGAGTCAGCAGCCGCTTGTTCTGTAAACCGTCCGGCCCTGTTTCATTAACCATTAAATCCAGATCCTCATTCATGGAAAAGCCTTTTATAGAAAATAAAATAAAAAATAATATACAGGAAGTTTTTAACATTATTTAATAACCTGACAACCAGAAAAAGGTAAATAGATATGCGCTACACCCTCCCGAATTACGCCGTTGCTTCATCCAGGTTACGAAAAACAAAGACATGAAACTCTGTACCCCGTGGTTAATCTGTTTTTCTACTGACCACTCAACCTCTGCTCAGGGCATCTACTTTTAAATGAACAATCGGTTTATTATAGCCTTCAACCTCAAGCAGTGTAATTTTAAAATCATTCCAGATAACAAAATCGGTGCTTTCATACGGGTGAGACAGCTCATTCAGGTACAAATCGGCCACGGCCGTCTCAAAAGTCACATGCAAAGAAACAACCACACCACTACCCGCTGGCATATTCACCTCCTGACCCGGACACTCGAGTATGTCCTCAAACATCACAGACTGAACCCGCAGCAACAAACCTTCAAAAGAGAAACCTTCATCACCTGACAGGGTAAGGCGTATACTTTCAGGCGATTCCCTCTCTGCCACCACAGGCTCACCTGAAATGGCCGCTTTAAACGAAATATCTTCATAAGCATCCGTCATACTAAACACATAATTCGCTGAATTTTTCTCTAACCCTTTCGATGCGCCTTTATTTAAAAACAGAATTAATTCATCTACCTGTGACAGATGAACACTGGGCATATAAACACTTTGCATGCCCCATTTACCCCCGCCAGCATCATCTGTCACAACAGCCGCCGCCACCTCAATCTCCTCGCCCTCAGCAATAAAACCCCGAACACCTAAATTCGCCACAACTAAAAATCGAGCATTTAAAGCTGAGTTTAAATCACTTTGCAGCTTTTTAACATGCACAATAAACTGTGAGCAGTCGATCAAAGCCTGCAAATTTTCATTACATAAACGAATACCCGACATAAACTCCCCAAAAATAACTCGAAATAAAGAACCGAAAATAAAACAAATCAATTCCATTATAAAGCACAGAATTTATATAAATATAAGTATAATGTATTTTTAAATTGACCGGTGTTAATAAAACAAGCGACCCCAGCAGGCCCCGGTAAAAACAGGCAACGCAATCGCCGCCCGCCTATCTCACTACACGCCCATATCCCCCCTATCCACGTCTCATCACATCCGGGTGCAATAAATACACCCCCCGACTCAAACGAAACACAAACCGTGTATGGCTCATGGTCGTCTGCCCCGGCTCAATCGTCGCCGCGGGTAAAAACGAATCGGCATACTGCGTGGTAATGTCCGAAAAATACGCCTTAAAATCTCTTAACGTTACAATATAACCCTGCGGCTCTAGCGAGCCCAGCTCACCGCGCATCACCGCCGCAAGAAACCGCTGCTTTAAAGTGGCTGAGTCAGCCCCATCAACCGAAGCATCCGGCAAGCAAGGTTCCGTCTGGTGCAGCTCTCCCCGGCATTTCATTGCGGCCATTTCATTACGGCGATATAAAGAGGTAAAAATTTATTCTCCGTCATTTGCCCGCCTCCTGCGTAAAATTACCCTGTCCGCTATTGGGTTATTATCCGCCGGGCCTGAGTGATCGCCTAAAGGGCGCACAGCAAAAGCCAGAGGTTCGGATAAACACGAAGCAGATAAAGAATCGGCGGTCACCGAAAAACACACACGCCGACGTTGAGTCGCCGGCTTTGCTGTCTCAGAGGTTAAGCCAAATTTATTGAGCACATCATGATTTACACGCATTCCAGTCTCCAGTATAAAAGGAGAGCATGATCAGGGTGATAAGCCTCAAAACAGCAGAGGAAACCGGAGTTGTTTATAAATGGACAACTCCAGTTGTTTTCACCACAGGCCGGCCAGATTATCAGCGCCGCAAGTTAACCCGATAAGTTAACCCGGCAAATTAACCCGGTAAGTTAATTCGCCGAGTTAATCCGCTGAGTTAACCCAGAAAACATCCCGCGCACCCACCCATAAAACACCCTCAAAGAGCTTGCTAACGGCGCAGGCAAATGCGTATGCGCACACAAAGGCGCACAGCCGGTTTCC